>CESE01012674.1_pt1 | contig 15264 bp, 8 predicted proteins | sample 350271 | NCBI WGS metagenome assembly CESE01 (sample SAMEA2621536, study PRJEB7988) | marine metagenome | isolation source: saline water (ENVO:00002010), including | reverse complement strand
AGAAGAATGGTACATGAGCCCTAGAGATGAGGTGGGTTATGAGCATGTAACCGTTAGGTTGAACAGCTTGCTTTACAAAGCGAGCTCACTTGTTGCAGATGTTAATTTGACCTATGAGGAAGGAACCAATTCTTATTTCGCGGTGCAAAATGCTAGAGCCAGATATGAGGCGGCTAAATTGGAAATTGAGGAATTCGTAAATGATTTGTATTCCCCTTTTAGGCGTGAAGTAGAAGCGTTGAATTTAAGTCCCTTTGCGGATTAAAACTCATATCCGAACATCAGTTGGAAAGCAGTATTGTACATCCCAGCTTCATAAAAGGAAGCTGAATTCACAACATTTGGTGATTTTCTAACTGGAATTACGCTTTGAGACCATCTGCCGTTTACGAAAATATTATCAGAGAAATAATAGCTAGCTCCTAGAACTACCGAGAAGTCCATTTTTTCAAATGGGAATACAAAGTCTCTTTCTATTCCATCTGTCCCTAACTCCGAACTAGAAAGCAATCTAGCGATGGCTAAACCTCCTTCAGCTCTAATATTATTTATACTATACGAATAAGTAATAGGAACCTCTACATAATTTAATCGAATAGCATAAGTGATTAAATCCCCATTATCAGGATCAGCATTCTTTTTGCTCCCTTTATTTAAATATAGTATCCCCAGTTTAGCTGAAGACTTTTCAGAAAAAGTGGTTCTTATAAAGGGCCCTGCTGATAATCCAACCTTATCAAATCCACTCAGGGCATCACCAGATATTTGAGTACTAGAAGCACCAACTTCTATTCCACCAGAAAACACAAGTTGACTCAGTCCTGAAAAGGAAAAAGTAGTTAAAATCAATAAGAATGAAAGGCCTAAATATCCTTTACTCGATAATATGCTTCTCCACAACATCTAAAATTTCTAAAGTTTCTGTGTTGTAAATGTATGCATAAATAGAAACTTCTTCTGCTATGTAATCTGAGCTTATAACACCAGAATTGTCATATTCAAAAGAACTTCCAGAAGCAGCTGTTCCAGAAGAGACTTGCTGACCTTCTAGACCATTTAAATGTGCTCTTAAAACATGCTTATGAATGTAATCAGGAATATCTCCTCCTGTAAAATTAGGGTCTGCGGGTTGGTCTACTCCGTTTCCGTTTTTCTGCCAATCTTCTATATGATTCTCAACTACAGCCAATATCAAGCTTAGGTTTCCTTCAATGTCTTGATGGTAATCTATATCAGTGGATATGTCTATTTCTCTAGAAACCTCATTATAGGCTATTTCTATTTCCAAATCCACTATACGCTCATCGAAAATATTCTGTTCTGCCACAGGTCTCCAGTTGGCAAAAGCGTATGATATATTTTCATTGTCTTCAATAGCACTTACAGATCCAAATGGAAGGCCTTCAATATTAAACCATCCTTGCATCAGGTTACCTTCTGGAGTTCTCCACTCTGTAGAAAAAGGAGCTCCTTCTACTTCGGTTAATGGATTAGTTAGTCCATCTACATCTGGATGGATAGAAAGTACAAAAACATTATTTGGATAATCCTCGGCTGTCGTACTCGCGCTTCTAGCCGCTGCGGGACATCCTGCACAATTATGTCCTGTAAAGTCCATAATTAGTACTCTTCTGCTTCCTTCAGGTGGTTGAACTATACCATCCGAGAAAGGTTGTTCCACTTCGTCACATGACCATAAAAAAGAAACTATAGAAATAAATAGAATGAATTTGATTTTCATAATGATTGATTTTAAAAGCTACTAGTTAATGTTAATGTTAATCCGTTAGATGCTGGAACTACCCTGCACACTCCTCCTACGCAGAATAACCCTGCCCTTCTTTTACCATATTCGAAAGAAAGTCTATGAGCGCCTTCGGAATATGCTAATGAGCCTAATGGATAGTGCAATTTATTTTCATCAATTTTATTTCCGAAATTATAACTATCTAATAACGCGAAATTCCAGTGAGGAGATATAGTGTACTCCATAACCAAAGAAACCCAGTCTCCTTGATGCTGGTTTGTTCTTAGCCCTTGAGCTACTATTCTTAGATTCTGCTTAGATTTTGTTTTAATATTTGCTTCTGCTACGAACACATCGGCATATACATTTCCTTTCACTTGTTTTCCTGTCAACAAGGGAGCCCCTTGATTGATTGTATTATTATAAATGAAATTGAAATACGTGAACTTGGTCTTTACTTTTTTACTGAATTTCTTTTTAATCTCGGCATTGAAATCACTGAAATAAACCTCTCCGTTTGAGCTGAAAAGTGGAGACTCATAAGTCACTCCATTTTCTAAAAACGCTTCAGTTGATGTTCTATTCTTTTCTATGCCTGTAGCTCTAGAATAATTTAGATTTATTTGAGTTCCATACTTACCTCCTAGTGGAGTATCCTTTTTAAATTTATAACTCACCTCACCCATATAGGCAAACTCACCAGTAGGCTGTGTAGCATAGGCATAAAACTGACTAGCCAACATATAACTATGCTGCTTAGTAAGTGCTGGCATAAAATTAATGAAAGGTGCTATTCCTTGAAGAGCTCTGTCTGCTCTGTAGCTATAATTATCGATGTACTTTACATCACCGCTAATAGCAAATCCTTTTTGGGAGTAGGTAAGATTACCTAATATAGCTATTCCTTTATTAAAGATAAATGCATTGTCTGCAGAAGGATCGTTAATCTTCTCTGCGACCTCAGCCATCATTCGCCAGTTTCCGTGTATTACATTTATTCTTCCTGAATAATTTCCTACGTTCTCAGGAAGATTTAAATCCAGTCTGTCATCAGCCTGGAATTTACTCACGAAACTCGCCCCTAAGGTAATCTTGGTCTTCTTATCTTCCCATCCACTTATAGCTTCATTCAGTGAAAGTTCTCCGTCTAATCCTCTTACGAATCCTTCTGAGTTTATAATCCTTCCATCGAAGTCCAATCTCATTTTCCCATAGACTCCTTTTACCGTGAGCCCCTTTATCGGTTCTATTAACACTCTAACACCATCCAAGGCGTTCTCTAATCCCAAATTTCTATCCTCGAAACTCCGAAGGGTTAACCCATTTCCGAATTGCTCATAAAAATTTCCCACAGTGATAGCGATTCCATCATCCTTGTAAGAAGCGAATCTATACCCTATTCCAGAACCTTTAAAATTCGTTGGGTAACCAAGCTGTGAAGGAAGGTAACTCTCATACCTTAAACCTGCTTGAAAATTTCCTTTTCTAGCTATAATATTCGCGAAAGAATTCAAGGTCATTAACTCATCTGGAACATCAGCTCGAATTAAAGAGTCCTCATTGTAAGATTGCGCTAGAACTTGAAAATTACCGCTAATTTGAAGCTCCTCATTTTGCTCTTGAGCTATAAATGTGAGACAGCTACAAACTGTAATTAGAGAAAGAATATACTTCTTCATCCTGTAAGGTTTTTGGTTTTAAGGTTGGAGTAAAAAGACAAAGATGGTTTCATTCTTTGCCTTTAAGGGTATTAAAGTTTTTCTATTTCTTCTAAAAGTTCGTACTCATCACCTGGTGAGTATCCGCTGTGAGTCCAAACAATTTCCCCACTTCCATCTATAAGAAATGTTTGAGGTACATTATTTACGTTTAAACTTCTTTTAAAGTCTCCGTTGGTATCCATAAGGACTTCAAAATCCCAACCTTGAGCATCTACATAAGGCTTCACTCTGGTAGCACTTCTAGCATCATCTATAGATACAGCTATCACTTTCACTCCTGTTTCATCTTGCCAATCTTCATACACTTCATGAATAGCGTTTAATTCCTTTTTACAAGGCGCACACCAAGTAGCCCAAAAACTAATTACCATAGGCTTACCATCGTTACTCAACTCTGCTGTATTAACAGAATTACCATCTAGATCTTTAAGTTTAACTGAAGGGATTTTAGAACCTCCTTCCATAGAAGCAGACAGTAAGAACAAGGCCAAAAGGCTAAAAACAAGATTTTTCATGTGAATTAATATTTTTTATAAAAAAAAGAATCAGCAGATGATAGACAAAATGCATACCAAACTGCTGATTCTTAAATACTCTTTATATCTTACTTCGTAATTGTTACTTTCTCAGTAATTACGTTATTGTTAGATGTAAGTGTTACAAAATAAACACCAGCCTTTTCAGCAGATAAATCTAAGTTAAAGATGTTTGAACCAGAAGTTTGAACTCCGAAGTCTTCAGAAACAACTTTTTGTCCTAGTGTATTCATTACTTCTAAAGTAGTTCTTCCAGCTTCAACTAAAGAATAGTTAATCTGAGCTAAACCGTTAGAAGGGTTAGGATAAACCTCAAAACTTAGAGAAGCATCTACATTAGAAACGTCAGATGTTGCATCAGTTCTAAATCCATTGGTAGAATCGGTTTCATAATTTCCATTTCCAGAAGCAACAACGAAAGGCTCATTGTTTCTGTAAACAGCATATCCAAAATCATCAAAAGCCCCGTTAGTAGCTCCATCAGGATACTGCATTCCATCACCATATGAATCAGTTATATTGAATGTGAAACAATCAATGTTAACTCCTAAATCTATCTCATATTCATGAGTTAAGTTAGCATCGACACCACCACCACCGAACTGATCTTCTTCACCAAACTCATACTGCTCAGAGAAAATAACTGCATTGTTTCCGTCTAAAATCTCCCAAGAACACTCTCCTGCATAGAAATCAGTCATTACCTCAACTCTAATAACGCTTGACGCTAGAACAGCTGCCAAAGCTTCTACTTCTACCATATTGTTATCAGCTACTAAATCTTCTCCAGAAGTAGTTACTTCATAAGTTACTACTACATCATCGAAAGTAGGATATGTTCCCATATCAATCATCTCCATAGCGTAAGTCGTTAAAGAACCACTCCAGTCTTCAGTAGCAACAACAACACCACCAACAGTAGCTGTAATAGTAGCATCTGTAAGAGCATCTGTTCCTAGGTTTCTTAATGTAGTTCCTAATTCTACTTCTCCACATGACGCTGCAGAAGATGCATTTAGGTTAGTAAGAGCAGCATCTCCACCTTCAACTGCAGCTGCACAGTTTAAATCGAAAAATGCATGGTGAGCATCAGCACTAATCTGACCAGTTTCAGTAATAACTCTATCTGGACAAATAGTATACATTGTTGGAAAGTATCCAATTGCATAAGAAGTAGATACACTTTCATCTCCATCGTCAGCAATAGGATAAGGAGTTCCTTCAACCCAGTTACCAACAGAACCACCTCCACCATATAAATCATCAACAGGAGTTTCACTATCTCCTTCAATCATAAGAATCATTAACTCATCAGTCCCTTCTGGACCATAATCATCCCACAACTCTTCTAATACACCACTTGTGTGATAAGACCAACAAGGCCCACACCATGTAGCAGAGAAATCAAGAATAACTGTTTTTCCTTCATCTAAATAATCGTAAAGGTTATGCTCTGTCCCGTCAAGGTCAGTAATTGTAAAATCAGGAGCGATTGTTCCTGATGCAAGCTGTGCTGAGACTAAAGAAGACACCATAAGTGCTACAGCCAAGACAGTAAATTGTAGAATTTTTTTCATTTGAATTTTTTTAAATATCACAGATAAATTTATCGGTACAAATATGGTTACAAAAAACCTTTAATCAAATTACAATAGCAGTTTTATGATATCTTAAAATGGCACATCATGTGACTCCTAATGCAACTTTATTCTGTTCCTCAAACCGGCTTAACATCGAAAACGACTTAAACAGCACCTTACAGCAAGCAAAAATCGAATGAAAACCCGCCTCTTTTTACACAAAACCTTCTGTTTTAATCCTCTTAGGCTAGGTAATAACCCCATAAAAAGCAACACCTAATATCAATAACCTTCTATTTCTCAAAACTCCTCTGCTTTCTGCTATACGCTAAACAGAATGCACGCTATCTCTGTTGGTTGAGCTCACAAAGACAACAAGGATCTTTTAATTAGCAAGCAGGCCTAAAAAAATAAAAAGGCACAACAGCATACGCGCAGATGATTTAATTTAACCCGCCACATTAACGAATGTTTTTAAATTTGGCGTATGATTAAGTCATTTGTTTCGATAGCAATTCTAATTTTTCTCTTATCAGCATGTTCTGAAGAGACAAAAACCACTTCAGAAAGCACAACTAATACTGAGGAAGGAATGGGGTTTTCTCTAATTCCCTCTGCAAAAAGCGGCATTACATTCAAAAACAACATCGTTGAGTCAGAAGAATTAAATCATTTAACATGGGACGCTTTTTTTTACGGTGGAGGTGTTTCCATTGGAGATTTAGATGATGACGGTCTTCCAGACATCTATTTTACCGGCAATCAAACAAGTGATGTTATTTATAAAAATCTCGGAGGCTTAAAGTTCCAAGACGTAACTCCCCAATTAATCAAAGAAGAAGTCTCCTGGTCTAACGGAGTTACCATGGCAGATGTCAATGGCGATGGTTTGCTAGACATCTATGTAAGCAAGACTCACTGGGGTAAAGACAAAGAAAAAGTAGAGCTTAGAAAAAACAAATTATACATAAACAAAGGCGGCATGACCTTTAGTGAAGAAGCTGAAGTTTTTGGACTAGACAATGAGAGCTATAGCACACAAGCATCTTTCTTTGATTATGATGGCGACTCAGACTTGGACGTATTCCTTTTAAACTCGCCCTCCAATAACCTTCAACAAAAAGTAGAATATTCAACTTCAGAGTTTCCGGATTTCTGCACTGATAGGTTACTAAGAAATGATGGGTCATCGTTTACCGATATAACGACTGAAGCTGGTGTTCATGCTCTTTCCTTTGGCTTAGGGGTAATCACCCAAGACTTAAATCATGATGGCTTAACAGATATATATGTAGCTAATGATTATGAAAAACCCGATTACTATTATATTAATAATGGGAATGGAACATTCACAAATAAGCTTGACCAGAACTTTAAGCACACTTCCAATACTGCTATGGGAGTTGACGCTGGAGACATAAACAATGATGCGCTTTCAGATCTTTGTGTTTTAGACATGCAGTCGGAAAGTCACTACAGGTCTAAGACCAATATGCCTTCCATGTCCACAGAAACATTTTTCAATTATGTTTCTAAAGGATATAACTATCAATACATGACCAATGTTCTTCAAAAGAATAATGGCACGGGGTTCTTCTCAGACATTGCGCAGATGGCAGGAATATCCAGTACAGACTGGAGCTGGTCGGTATTGATAGAAGACTATGATCATGACGGCATGAATGACATTTTTATCACCAACGGAATCAACCGAGACATAAGGAATAATGACTTTAGCCAAGAATTCGATAAGTTATTAGAAAATAATGAGCGAATTGACCTCTTCGAACTAGCGAACAAAACACCTAGTACTAAAATTTCCAATTATCTGTACTCTAATAACGGAGACTTTACGTTTTCAAACAAGTCTGAAGACTGGAACACAAACCATCCCTCATTTTCTTACGGAGCGGCCTATGGTGATTTAGATAATGATGGGGATTTAGATTTAGTCGTAAATAACAATGAGGAAGAGCCCTTTTTATATGAAAATCTCACATCTGGAAATAATTGGATCTCAATCAAAATAAAAGGGAAAGGGAAAAACACGAGAGGACTAAATAGTAAAGCAATCATATTCTCAAACGGAAAGAAGCACTACAAAGAGCTTTCTCCGACAAGAGGCTATCAATCTAGCGTAGAAGATAAATTCAACTTTGGATTGGGTAAGTGTGAAAAAATAGATAGCCTAATCATCATTTTTCAAGACGGTTCTAGTGTTAAGAAATTCGATGTCTTAACTAACCAAGAGTTAATTATCAATGAGACTGAGTCTAAAAGACAACCTATTAAAGTATATGATTTCCAAGCACCCTCTTTCAAAAGAGTTGCCCAATCTATTGGATTAGAAACCGCTCACAAAGAAAATGATTTTGACGATTGGGAAAATGAAATTTTACTTCCTCATAGGGAGTCTAGGAATGGCCCTAAAATGGCATCTGGAGACCTAAATGGTGATGGTTTAGAAGACATTATAATTTGCAGCGCAGCAGGCCAAACGCCAACGGTATATTCTCAAACGGGCACTGGCTTTTCAGAAACAAATGGAACGTGGATGGAATCTAAACTACAAGAAAATGTGGATGTACAAATTTTAGATTTCAATGCAGACGGCTTACTCGATTTTTACTTAGTCAATGGAGGAAACCACCTGCCAAAGGATCATGAAGACTATAAAGATGAGCTATTCTTAAATTCACCGTCAGGCTTTGCAAAGCAGATCACAACCGAAACTATTAATGGGTCATGTGCAGCTACAGGCGACATAAACAATGACGGATTCACTGATTTATTTATAGCAGGGAACAACACCCCAAACAGCTATCCAAACAGCGATGGTAATGTCATCTATTTTGGGAACAAAGAAGGCAGCCTCTCTGTATCTACCTCTCTTACAGAAAACACTCCTTTAGGGATGATAAAAGATGCTCAACTAATCGATTTAAATAATGATAGCTACCCTGAGCTTATCGTACTTGGTCATTGGATGAGTCCTACCATTCTATGGAATAATGAGGGAGTATTTGACAAGTTCTCTCCTGTTGGAAATCTAAATGGCTGGTGGTATTCACTAGAACCATCAGACGTTAATGGAGATGGGCAGATAGATTTTATATGCGGAAACATGGGTCTAAATAATAAATACCACCCTTCCTCCGAAAAGCCCCTCAAATTATATCAATCTGATTTTGACAATAACAACACGAATGATATTGTACTCGCCAAACCATTCGAAGGAAAGTATGTTCCCGTGAGAGGCCGCGAATGTAGCTCCGAACAAATGCCATTTTTAGAGGACGAATTTGACAACTATGAAGGCTTCGCAAACGCAACTATTGAAGAGGTTCTCGGAGAAGATAAAATATCAAAAGCTGCATTCTTTCAAGTGAATGAATTCAGGAGTGGAATCTTATTGAACGATGGAAATGGTAAGTTCAACTTTAAACCCTTTCCTAACCTAGTGCAGTCTTTTCCAGTTTTAGATATAGTAACGCATGACCTAAACAATGATGGAAAACTCGACTTTATTTTAGCAGGCAACCACTACGATGCTGAGGTAGAAACCACCAGACATGATTCTGGGAATGGACTGGTTCTCATGAGCACACAGACTGAAGAACACCTCGTATTAACCGGTATTGAGTCTGGGTTTTTCGCTCAAGGAAATGTGAAATCTCTATTGAAAATGAAATTAGGAAAGAGCGATCTTCTTCTTGTAGGAAATAACAATAGTAAGATTGGAGCATATTTTATAGAATAACGCTCCTCTAATGTTACTTTTGCCCTCTTCATTAACGCATTTCCATGAGTTTAAAAAATAAAAAAGACGCCCTCGACTATCATTCGAAAGGAAGAAGAGGAAAAATAGAAGTTATTCCTACTAAGCCCTATAGTTCTCAGCGTGATCTGAGTTTAGCCTATTCTCCGGGAGTGGCAGAACCATGTCTAGAGATAGCTAAGAATCCAGAAGATGCTTATAAGTATACTACAAAAGGGAATTTAGTAGCTGTAATTACCAACGGTACCGCAGTTCTAGGATTAGGAGACATCGGTCCTCTAGCGTCTAAGCCAGTAATGGAAGGAAAAGGACTCCTTTTTAAAATATTCGCTGATATTGATGTTTTTGATATCGAAATAGACGCATCAGACGTAGATAAATTCGTGGAAACAGTAAAGGCCATCTCTCCCACATTTGGAGGAATAAACCTTGAAGACATAAAAGCACCTGAAGCATTCGAAATAGAGGAACGGTTAAAAGCAGAGTTAGACATTCCTGTCATGCATGATGACCAGCATGGAACGGCTATTATCTCTTCAGCAGCATTATTAAATGCTCTAGAGCTTGCTGAAAAAAACATCCAAGACGTAAAAATTGTAATAAGTGGTGCGGGAGCTGCCGCCATGGCTTGTGCTGACTTATATATTTGTCTAGGCGCTAGAATTGAGAATATCTTAATGCTAGACAGTAAAGGCCTTATCACTGACGACAGAGAAGGTTTAGATAAAAGAAAACAAAAGTACGCGAGCAAAAGACGAAACACTGATTTGGCAGATGCCATGAAAGGCTGTGATGTCTTTTTAGGTTTAAGTAAGGGAAACATAGTTTCCGTGGACATGGTCAAGTCCATGGCTGCAAAACCAATCGTATTCGCATTAGCTAACCCTGATCCAGAAATTAGTTATAAAGAGGCCTGTTCAGCCCGAGAAGACATTATTATGGCTACTGGAAGATCTGATAATCCTAACCAAGTAAACAACGTATTAGGGTTTCCATATATATTCAGAGGAGCTCTAGATGTAAGAGCTACCGTGATCAATGAAGAAATGAAATTGGCTGCCGTAAAAGCCATCGCTCTTTTAGCAAAAGAAGCTGTTCCTGAAGAAGTAAGTCTCGCGTATGGGGAGCAGAACATAACCTTTGGTAAAGATCTTATTATTCCCAAACCTTTAGACCCAAGATTAGTCACTCACGTATCTACTGCCGTAGCTAAAGCCGCCATGGCCTCAGGTGTTGCAAAAGAGCCAATTACTGACTGGGAGTCTTATCAATTATCCTTAGAAAAAAGACTCGGAAACGACAATAAGCTTCTTAATACTATTACTGATAAGGCGAAGAAAAATCCTAAAAAGGTGGTTTTTGCTGAAGCAGATAACTTTAAAATTCTTAAAGCCGCTGAAACCGCATTAGAAGAAGGCATAGCGACACCTATATTATTAGGAGAAGAAGAAAAAATTCACTCCATTATTGAAGAAAACGGTCTTGACTTAACTCGTGTAGAAATTATTGACCCCAAATCTTTATCTCGAAAGAAGGACAGGCAAGAATTCGGGGGACTTCTCTTTGAAAAAAGAAATAGAAAAGGTCTCACTCTTATCGAAGCAGAAAAACTGATGAGAGACCGAAATTACTTTGGTGCTATGCTCGTAGAAACGGGATATGCTGACGCTATGATTTCTGGAATGACCAGAAGTTACAGTGATGTTATCAAACCGGCACTTAAAATTATAGGCCTAGAGGAGGAAAGCACTCTAGTAGCAGGAATGTATATCCTTCAAACCAAAAATGGCCCAGTTTTCTTTGCCGATACGACAGTTAATGTAGACCCAACAGCAGAGGAAATAGCCGAAATCACAAAACTTGTAGCTACAGCAGTAAGAAGGTTTAAAGTAACACCAAGAGTAGCTCTTCTCTCTTATTCAAACTTTGGCTCCTCCAAAGGTCCAGACCCTGAAAAAATGGCTAGCGCTATAAAAATTATCCATGATACTCAGCCAACGCTAGTGGCAGATGGAGAAATTCAAGCAAATTTCGCGCTAAACAATGACATGATTAAAGAGGCGTTTCCATTTTCAGATTTAAAAAACGGAAGAGTAAACACACTAATATTTCCAAACTTATCTGCTGGTAACATCGCTTACAAACTCATGCAAGAAATGGGAGGCATCGAAGCTATCGGCCCTCTCCTATTGGGTATGAAGAAATCCTTCCATATTCTCCAATTGAACTGCTCGGTTAGAGAAATTGTTAATATGACCACTATAGCTGTGGCTGAAGCTCAGTCTAAAAAATGATAGATTACTTAAAGGGAAAACTCGTAGAAAAATCTCCTACGCATGCCATTGTAGAATGTGGAGAAATAGGTTATTTCGTAAACATTTCAGTAACCACTTATGGCCTTCTGCCCGATACAGAGACCTGTCTAATCTGGACGCACTTTATAGTCAGAGAAGATGCCCAAGTTTTATATGGATTTGCAGATAAAGATGAACGAGACGTTTTCAGAAAACTTATTTCTGTTAGTGGTGTTGGTGCCAATACGGCTCGAATGATTTTGAGCGGAATGAACCCAAATGAAGTTAGATCTACTATCCAGAACCAAAACGCTAATGCTCTGAAAGGAATCAAAGGAATAGGAGCCAAATCTGCCCAAAGAATTATTGTAGATTTGCACGACAAAATTTCTGGATCAGAAAATAATCAAGAAAATATAACATTTGTGGGCAATAGCGTTAAAAATGATGCGTTAATAGCTTTGTCCTCATTAGGATTTGATAAGACCAAAACTGACAAAACCCTTGATAAATTAATCAAAGCGGAAGGAAATGAAATCTCTGTAGAGAGACTCATAAAGCTTGCGCTCAAGCAGTTGTAAAAGAAAAAAGTGAGATTCAAGGCCAAAAATACTATCAAGCTATCTATAGTTTTATTACTAGTAATAAGTGTAATTACTGGATATGCCAGAACCGCTTTTTCTGATTACATCATCCCTGTAATAATTCCTTCTGACGAAGCTCCATACAGAAACGCTGTACCCGCAGACACCACTGACTTACCTTTCCCTATACAAGACCAAGGAATTAACCCTTCTGAGCAAGGTGCTTTAGGTGTTAACCTTCAAAACCCAGACAACATCAATTCTGAAGTTGTATACGATCCTGAAACAGGAACTTACAGCATTATTCAAACCATAGGAGACAGCCTTTATTTCAGAACCCCTATTGAGCTGACTCAAGATGAATATTTAAACTACGACTTCACAAAAAGTTTATCAGAGTATTGGAATAAGCAGCAAGATGAAGTTGATGAAGAAAGCCAAGCATACGCGCCTAAAATGACCATCGATAGTAAAGGGTTTGCGAATATTTTCGGTAGTAACGAAATCGAAATTCGACCTCAAGGATCGGCAGAGTTAAGTTTTGGTATTAATGTTAGTAAAACGGATAACCCAAGAATTCCGCAAAGACAACGAAGCCAGACCAACTTTGATTTTGATCAAAGAATTCAGCTAAATGTGGTCGGGAATATAGGAACCAAGCTACAGCTTGCAACTAATTATAATACTGAAGCGACATTTGATTTTGAAAACCAAATGAAGCTCGAACATACAGGTGGTGAAGATGAAATTATTCAAAAAATAGAGGCTGGGAATGTTAGTCTTCCACTATCGGGTACTCTAATTCAAGGTTCCCAAAGTTTATTCGGAATGAAACTTGAGACTAAGTTTGGAAGACTAAAAAATACGACAGTCCTTTCTCAGCAAAAAGGAGAAAGAAAAGAAATCACCGTAGAAGGGGGGGCACAAACTCAGACGTTCGACATTAAAGCAGACGCCTACGAAGCCAATAAACACTACTTCCTTTCTCGTTACTTTAGAGATCAATATGATGTGGCGATGCAAAGTTTACCAATAGTAAATTCTGCCATTAACATCACCAGAATAGAAGTGTGGGTAGTGAATACCCAAGCAAATACTCAAAACGTAAGAAACCTAGTCGCCTTTACAGATTTAGGAGAAAATACTGCTTATCAATCCTCTGGTTACGCTAATCCTGGAGTATTATTCCCAGCTAACTCTTCTAGACTTCCAGATAACACTCAAAACACCATTTACGAACAAATGGTTAATAACCCTGAAGTACTCGGCTACAGTGGGGCCATTAGTGCTATTCAAGGACTGAATCAGAACTTCCAACAGGGAGTTCACTTCGAACGTGTAGGAAACGCCAGAAAGCTAAGCCCTTCTGAGTTTACTTATAACGCTAGATTAGGTTTTGTGAGTTTAAGACAATCACTAAACAATGCCGAGGTCTTAGCCGTTTCTTATGAGTACACCGAAGGAGGAGATACGTATCAGATTGGTTCTTTATCTCAAGACGGAATAACAGCACCGAGCGCACTTATTCTGAAAATGCTAAAGAGTTCTATTACTCAAGTCGTAGACGCTAGCGGTAATGCTGCGCCTTTATGGGGTTTAATGATGAAAAACGTTTACAGCATGGGTGCTTTTGGTGTAAACAAAGATGACTTTAGACTAGACATCTGGTATAACAATCCAGCAACTGGAATAGATCAGAATTACATTCCTAGGGACCCTCTTGATGGAAAACTCTTAGTTCAAGTATTGGACATGGATAAAATCAATGTCAATGGAGAACCTTACCAAGATGGAGTGTTCGATTTCGTGGATAACGCAGCTACTCAAGGAGGATTAATTAACTCACAGAATGGACGGCTATACTTGCCTACAGTAGAACCTTTTGGTGCTCATCTAGCTGGTTACATTCAAGACTCTGCAAGCGTTTATAATATGTCTGAAAATGATGTGAATGCATTAATTAGCCAAGTTGTATTCCAAGAGCTGTATGACAGTACGAAAACAGCAGCTCAGCAGATACCAGCCAAAAACAGATTCAGTATCAGAGGGCAGTATAAATCCAGTTCAAGTAGTGAGATTAGCTTAAACTCCATCAATATTCCTCAAGGGTCTGTATCTGTTACATCCGGAGGGGTTAAACTCATTGAAAATCAAGATTACACCGTAGATTACAATCTGGGGAGAGTTCGAATTCTAAATGAAAGTTTATTAGATAGTGGAACGCCTATTAGTGTTTCCCTTGAGAGTAACTCGTTATTTAATATTCAGACTAAAACCTTACTAGGAACTAGATTTGATTATGAAGTTAATAAAGACTTAAATATTGGAGCGACCCTATTAAACCTTAGAGAAAGGCCGCTAACGCAAAAGATAAATGTAGGTGACGAACCTGTAAACAACACTATAGTTGGTGCCGACATCAAGTATAGAGCTGAAAGTAGGTTTATTACTTCTTTGGTAGATAAACTTCCGTTCTATGAGACTAAAGCTAAATCTACTATAGATTTTAATGCTGAGGGAGCTTACCTTATTCCTGGTTACTCAAGAGCTATTGGTAAAAATGGTAATGCATATATAGATGATTTTGAAGGAAGCCAGTCTACGATAGACCTTAGAGCATTAAATCAATGGTTCTTAGCGAGCACGCCTAGACATCAATCGGATTTATTTCCAGAGGCGCTGATAGAAGATAGTATACTAATTAACTACAATAGGGCTAAAATGAGTTGGTATCAAATTGATCCAATTTTTTATCAAACGAACTCCAGCATAGAAGGAGTAGACGAACTAGTAAGGAGTGATCATAGAATGCGGGAAGTTCTAGAGGAAGAAGTTTTTCCAGATAGAGAGCTGTCTCCGGGAACACCTAGAAATATTGCTACGCTGGATATGACCTACTATCCAGAAGAAAGAGGACCTTATAATTATGACCTGCCTGAAGCGGACTCTCCTACCGAATCAGCTGGATTAACTCCAGACGGTTTATTGGCAGACCCAGAGAGTAGATGGGGTGGTATCCAAAGA
>CESE01015939.1_pt1 | contig 15305 bp, 17 predicted proteins | sample 350271 | NCBI WGS metagenome assembly CESE01 (sample SAMEA2621536, study PRJEB7988) | marine metagenome | isolation source: saline water (ENVO:00002010), including | reverse complement strand
TTTTTTAGAGGAGGAATAGTATAAAATGAGTGTATCAAAATGCTCTTTGAGCTTGCCAACCGATGGAAAGCGAGTGAGTTCATTTTGGTAGCCATTTTAAATTTTCTAGAGCGTTAAGACAGAATTGAAAATCATGAGTTCCTTTAAAAATCAAAACACAAGAATAAAATAAGTTATGTTTTTTGATTCTTTTCATCAAGGAAAAGAATTAGCACAAATGATTTTTGTACTGCATTGTAACGGACAAGCAAACTACTTATATTTTTTCAACTACATTACTCTCTAGCCAACCAATCATTCCGTCCGAAAGTTTAATTTTAGTCCAATTATTAAACGATTCCAAAACTAAAACTTTAGTTCCTTCGTGAAGAATAAATAAATCTTCACTTTGGGTAGATGGAGCACTTTTTACATAAGCATTAGCTTCCATTAAAATCGCACTTATTTGTAGTGTACTATGACTGTAATAAGCCATTCCCAAAGACTTTAACCCAAGTATTAATGAAAAAGAAAAACCTATAAACAGTTTTTTCTTAAGCACGTAATTTGATGAAATTAAAAAACAGATAATAAGAATTGAAAATAAAAATAAAAACGTCAGGCCCATTTTTGACCATTGATCAATACTCATTAAGTTTTGAGCTTTTAGCAACCATTTGATGTAAAATGGCTGTGGAATTTGTGCTAATTTATCAACCAATTGCAACTGAACGAGTTTTAAATTAAATAATAGATCCTCATCGTTAGGAGCAATTTTTAAAGCCTTTTCGTAATACAAAACAGCCTTTGCTTTTTGATGTGTTTTGAAATAGCAATTTGCTAAGTTATAATAAACATCAGAAGAATAAACTGGAAGCTCTTTTAGCTCTTCATATAATTTAATAGCAGATTCATACTCTTTATCCTCGTAGCTTAAAGAAGCTTTTTCGAATAATTCTGCAGGAGATTGAGCAAATAATTTACTCGATAAAACTAGAAGTATAATAAATAATCTCATGTTTAATAATTTTCTAATTTCTCCATTAAACGTACCGCTTGATCTTTTAAATCTTGCTCATTAGCTTGCGTTTCAACAGAGGTAAAACGAGCCATTTCACAAGCTTCAATTATTTGATTAAACTCGTTAACTAAAATCTCATCAACTTGTTTATTCTTTAATACAGACAGAATATCCTCCTTATTAAACTTTGAGCGTTTAAGATTCCACTTTTTAAACATAAATAACTGAAGCGAGTTTTCTATTGTAGTATGCAAGTCTGTTTTAGACTTGTTCAAATACTTTATAGCTTGTTTACTAGCAGAACCTTTTTGTAATTGCTTGATGTCAATAATAGAGTTTCTTGTTAAAAGCATCATTATAAATACAAGGATTACTAAAAATAGTGGTACTAAAAGAAGAGTCCAAAACAAACTAGAACGGTAAAAAAGCACTTCTGAAGTGCTAAAGTTTTTTAGAGAGGTTTTAATATATAAAATATCCTTTCCAATAAACGAAACATCCTCTTTGGTAATATTATTTAAAACTACAGCCGTTGTAGTGCCTTTACTACTGCCTGTTACACTAAGAGTATACGAAGGACTTTCTATACTTATATATTTCTTTTTACTAGGATTAAAATAGCTAAAAATAAGGCCTCCTATTTTATAAGTTCCTTTATTTCTGGGAATTAATAAATATTCTTCTCTTTTATAACCAGATAAACCAACATTTTTTAAGTTAATACTTTCTTTGTATTTTGGCTCGTATGCTTCAATATCATTTGGGATTTCAAACGCTGGTAAATCAATCATTCTTATGTTTCCATTCCCCGAAATTCGCAAAGATAAATTTGCCGATTCATTGGTTTGAATAGAATCTCTATCGAGTTTAGTCGTAAATTGAAAAACACCAACTGCACCCGAAAAATTAGAAGGCTTTCCTTCTTTTGGCAATGCCTTAACTTGTAAATTCTTATCGCCTGTAGAACAAATAATATTAATTATACGAGAAGTTCTACGCCCAAAAAAATCTCTTTGATTGGTAGAGATAGCAACAGGAACTTCTAAATCCATTCCTGCAATTGGTAATTTACCGGAACGCTGTGGAATAAGAACTAATTTTTTTAAAGTTGCAACCTGGTATTTTTTCCCTTTTCTATATTCCTCACTAATAGGATAGTTTTTACCTAAGTCGAATTCCTCGTGCCAAAAACCAGTATAAGTTGGATTTTCTAATAACTCCGGAGAACGAACTTCCTGACTAAAATAAAGTTTATAATTCGCAATAATTTGTTCTCCTACATAAGGATTAGAGTTACTAAGGTGTAATTCTATAAACACATTGCTTTTCGCAATGGCTTCCGGAGAATTATTTGAACTCGATTTAGGACTTGATTTAAGCACTTGCACAGAAAGGGAGTTCGATTGTAACTTTTTCCCTTTTACATTTATTTTTGCAGGGTAAATTGTGAATACACCCATCTTTTTTGCACGCAGTCGGTAACTATAAGAAGTTTCTTTAGTTACTTTACCATTTATCATGCTTGTGCTAGAAGAAGAACTAGGTCCTGCCAGCACAGTAAAATTAGATAAGTTAGGTGCTACAAAACGGTCACCGCTAGCGTTTAAGCTAAAGGTTAAATTAAACTGCTCATTTAAGCCTACCTTGTTTTTATTTGTAATCGCACTAAAGGTTTGGGCTACAAGTAACACAGACTGAAATAGGACGAATAAAAGGAGTAAATTCTTTTTCATTAGGATTACCAATCTTTTTCAATTTTCACTTTAGCACCTTTAATTTTATGCTTTTTAATTTTTGCTTGCACTTTATTTTCTTCCTGTTTTAAGGCATCCAATAATCGCTGTGCTTCTTCCGCACTCATTTGATTCTCTTTAGGTTTTTGCTGTTCTTCTTGCTTTTCCTCTTCAGAATCCTCGCCATCGGTTTGTCCTTTATCTTGCTGCTCTTGCTCCGACTCGTCTTCTTTATTTTCGCCTTCGTCTTGCTGCTCTTCTTTATTCTCTTCGTTTTCTTCCTCAGACTTATCCTGATCTTGGTTTTCAGAATCTTCATTCTTCTGATCACCTTTATCTTTATTCTCCTGATTTTCGTCGTTATCCTCGCTATTCTCGTCTTTATTTTCTTCGTTTTGTTCTTGCTCCTGTTCTTGTTGTTGCTGTTGCTCTAAAGCGTTTTTTGCGTAAGCGTAATTATAACGAGTTTGATGATCTTTAGGATTTACTCGCAAAGCGTCTTTATAAGATTCTACTGCACCCTCTAAATCTTGTTGCTGTAACAATACATTACCCTTATTATGCAATGCACTTGCTTTAAGATTTTCATCTTCTGATGTAGCACTTACTAAATCGAAAGAGGCTATAGCTTCTTCAAAACGTTCTTGCTTAGCTAAGGCATCGCCTAAGTTAAATTGAGCTTCTAAAAGATTTGCATTTTTCTCAATGGCTTTTTTATAATTTACTTCTGCTTCTACAAAATCACCTGTTTCGTATTGTGTATTTCCTTTTCGAGTAATTTTTCTATCAGACTGAGCTGAAACAAAAGTACTTAAAGCGAAAACAAACAAGAGTAGTAATGTGTTATTTCGTTTCATTACCAAATAATTTAATTTTTCTAATCCAAAGCGTTTTTCGATTTGGAGTTATCGATTCTAATAAAAAGAATAACAAGGCAAAACCTAAAAACCACTGAAATTGATCTTCATAATCAGAGAATAATTCAGTTTCCGATTCTACCTGTTCCATTTTAGCTAAAGCTGACTTTATAAAATCGATTGTTTCCTTTGTGTAAGTTCCATCAATAAAACCTCCATTTGTACTTAAAGCTAGCTGTTGAAGCATTTCAGGATCCATTTTGGTAACTACAACATTATTACTTTTATCCTTTTTGTAGCCTTTTATTACACCATTTCTAATAATGGGAATTGGACCTCCTTGAATAGTACCTAATCCTATAGTGTTAATAACAATTCCATTATCCGAAGCTAAGGTACTCGCTTCTATAGCACCTTCTTCATGACTCTCACCATCAGATAAAATAAATAAAACTCTATTTTTTTCATCACCACTTTCAAAATAACTCAAAGCCAACTCTACAGCATTTCCTACATCTGTACCTTGCGTAGGAATCATATCTGTGTCGATGGTTTTAAGGAACATCTTAGCAGCAGAATAATCGGTAGTTAATGGAAGTTGAGCATAAGCTTTTCCAGCATAAACAATAATTCCAATTCTATCGTTTACCAATTCATCTATGGCTTTAGATAAAATTTGTTTAGCCTTTAAAATCCTATTGGGTGCTACATCTTCTGCCAACATACTTTTAGAAACATCAATCGCAAAAACAACATCTACTCCTTTACGAGTAATGGTTTCTAAACGAGTTCCAATACGAGGATTTATTAGCCCAATAACCAAAGCTAACATTCCTAAAAACTGAAAAATCATTTTAATAACACTCTTTCTATTAGATTGTTTTGGGTTAAGATGCGCCAATAAAGAAGAGTCTGCAAAAGCTATTTGTTTTCTTTTACGCCAAGCTTTATAAAACAAATAGCAAATCCATACGACCAGTGGTAGTAGGAATAAAACTTGATATTGTGGGTTTCCTAAATCGAACATTAAGCAATACTTTTTAATATAGTGTACTGAAGAAAAAACTCTGAGAAAAGTAAAATTAATGCGATTAAGGCAAATAACTCAAACTTTTCCTCGTGATTATAATACTTCAATTCTTCTAATTCAGTTTTTTCAAGACTTTCAATCTGCTCGTAAATAAGAGCTAGTTTATCTTTACTATCGGCTCTAAAATACATTCCGCCAGTAGCATCAGCAATATTAATTAAGAGCTCCTCATCAATTTTAACCTCAACATCTACAAATGTGTCTCTACCCCATAAATCTTTGGTAGGATAGGGTGCCATACCGTAAGAACCAACTCCAACTGTATAAACCTTAACTTTAGATTCCTGAGCAATTTCTACAGCTGTCATAGGATCTATAAAGCCAGAATTATTTTCTCCATCTGTTAAGAGAATCACCACTTTACTCTCTGCTTTACTTTCTTTTAAGCGGGAAACTGAAGTTGCCAAGCCCATTCCTATAGCAGTACCATCTTCAATTAAACCATCTTTTACTTCTTTAAGTAAATTCTTTACCACCTTATGATCAGTTGTTAGCGGACACTGGGTAAAACTTTCTCCAGCATAAACAACTAATCCGAAACGATCGTTTGGTCTGCCATCAATAAATTCAATTCCTACTTGTTTGGCAGCTTCTAACCTATTTGGACTAAAATCTTGTGCCAACATACTAGTCGAAACATCCATCGCTAAAATAATATCTATTCCTTCTTTACTAAGTGTTTCGGAACTAACTTCGGTAGTTTGAGGACGAGCTAATGCAATAATTAGCAATCCTAATGCTGATGCTCTGGTAAGCCACAAAAAATATTTTAACACTAATTTCCAACTAATATTTTTATCAATTAAAAAACTAGAAGACCAGGAAATACTAGGAGTTCTTTTTTTGTTAAAACCCATTTCTATGAGCAATACAAAAGGAAGTAGAATTAATAAGTATAAAAATTCTGGATTCAAAAAGTTAATATCCTTAAACATCTTTTACCTCCGTTTTCATTTTATGACAGTTTTCTACAATCTCAAAAGACTTAGTCATGTAATTGTTAGAAGTCCTAGAGTCTGGAGAACTCTTAGCGAATTTAACTAAATCTGCCTCCACTAATAATTCACTTATTTGCTCTATTAGTTTCACGGCCAAATTATTATCTTTTAATAATGCTATTGTTTCGTCTGTAGTAGACTCTAGGGTATCAATTTCAAATTCTCTATCGAAATAATGACGTAGGATTTCGGTAAGTTCTACATAATGTTCTTTTACCAAACCTTTAGTAATGTATGCTTTAGAATCTAATTGTTTTAAAGCTTCATTCGCTTCAATTTCACAAGGAATAAGAATTATTTCCTCCACCTTTTCGACTGATTTATTTGAGAACTTTTTAATTAAAAAGAAAATCAGAAGTAAAATAAGTAACAAAGCTAAACCGCCCAAAATATAAGGCTGAGCCTCAGCAAAATTAAATGGAACCTCTATAGGTTCTTTAATATCGAAAATTGCATTTGTAGTATCTAAGGGAACAGCCAAAAATGCTATTGCCACAGAATCGGAATAAAAAGTATCGCCTAATAAAGAAGTAAAAGCCAAACTAGGCAATACAAATTTACCAGTATCAAAACTCTGTACAGCTACTCTTTGACGATATACATTTGAGTTATCCGTTTTTAAAGTATCAATTTTACCTAAATTTTGAACTTCTAAAGGAGCGATTAACTCTTCTATTTCAGGCCAAATTAAAGACTCATTAGACTGAATTGCTAAATCAATATTTATGATGTCTCCAATAAAAACATAATCCGTATCAGATTGGATTGTAATTTCTGTTTGTGCCACTACTAGGTTAGCACAAAAGAAAACGAATATATAAATGAGTTTATTCAAATTTATCTTCTTTTAAAGAATTCTAATAATTGCTTGGTGTAAGAACGATCTACTCGTAAATCGAGGTAATCTGTACCCGATTTTAAACAGTTTGATTTAAATTCTGCCACAAAAGCTTTGTATTTGAGCTCGTAATTAGAACGAATTGATTTGGAACTAGTATCCACCCAGTTAATTTTGCCAGTCTCAGGATTTAGCATTTGAACAAGTCCTAAGTTCGGCAAAGATTCTTCTGCTTCGTCAATTACGCGAATGGCAGTGAGATCGTGTTTATTAGCAGCAATTTTCAAATTCTTATCGTAATTCTCATCTTGAAAATCAGAAAGTGCAAATACAATACATTTCTTCTTAATTACCGAGCTTAGAAAGCGCAATGCTTCAGAAATATTAGTTCCATCACTTTTTGGTTTAAACTCAATAAGCTCTCTAATAATTCTAAGAATATGAGATTTCCCTTTTTTAGGAGGAATATAAAGTTCTATTTGATCGGTAAAGAAAATTACACCAACCTTATCGTTATTCTGAATAGCAGAAAACGAAAGCACGGCACAGAGTTCCGTAATCAAATCACGTTTTTGCTGTACACGAGTTCCAAAAGATTCCGATTTAGAAACATCAACCATAAGCATCATAGTTAATTCTCTTTCTTCCTCAAAAATCTTAATATGTGGTTCGTTCAGTTTAGCCGTTACATTCCAGTCAATATCTCGAATATCATCTCCATGTTGGTACTTACGCACTTCAGAAAAAGTCATTCCTCTTCCTTTAAAATGCGAATGGTACTCACCCGAAAAAATATGATTGGACAATCGACGTGTTTTGATTTCGATCTTCCGAACCTTTTTTAAAAGCTCTTTAGTCTCCATACTACGGCACCTCTACTTTATTTAATATTTGTTCTATAATATCCTCAGCACTTACATCTTCGGCTTCTGCCTCGTAAGTAAGTCCAATTCTATGACGAAGAATATCGGTACAAATAGCACGTACATCTTCTGGAATTACATATCCTCTACGTTTTATAAAGGCATAAGCCTTTGATGCTATAGCAAGGTTAATAGACCCACGAGGAGAAGCTCCAAATGAAATTAAAGGTGCTAATTTTTCTAAACCATAACGCTCTGGATAACGAGTAGCAAAAATAATATCGAGTATATAAGATTCAATTTTCTCATCCATATAAACGGTTTTTACCACCTCGCGAGCTTTAAGTATTTGCTCTATACTCACTACAGGCTTAACAACCTCGTATTGTCCTTTAAGACTGTTACGCATAATTACACGTTCATCTTCTTGTTTAGGATAATCGATTACCGTTTTAAGCATAAAACGGTCAACTTGAGCTTCGGGCAAAGGATAAGTTCCTTCTTGCTCTACAGGGTTTTGAGTAGCTAAAACTAAGAAAGGCTCTTCCATTTTGAAAGTTTCAGAACCAATAGTAACCTGACGCTCTTGCATGGCTTCTAGTAAAGCAGATTGCACTTTTGCAGGAGCACGGTTAATTTCATCAGCTAAAATAAAATTCCCAAAAATAGGTCCTTTCTTTATACTGAATTCATTCTTAGGCATATTGTAAACTGTAGTACCAACTACATCAGATGGTAAAAGATCTGGCGTAAATTGTATGCGACTAAATTTTCCGTCTATAGCTTTGGAAAGTGTATTTATGGCAAGAGTTTTCGCTAAACCTGGTACACCTTCTAAAAGAATGTGTCCATTTCCTAACAAACCAATCAACAATCTCTCGATCATATGTCCTTGACCAATAATAACTTTATTAACCTCCATGGTTAGTAAATCGATAAAAGCACTTTCGTCTTTAATTTTATCGTTAATTTCTTTGATGTTTACACTATCCATTCTAAATGTGTTTATATTTGTTGCCTTTAATACTAAAACAAACATAAATTTTGTAATCGTATTGTAGGGTTAAGCTCTCGTTAATAGTCGTTAAATACTGTTAATTTTTAAAGCCCTAAAGTAACTAATTCACTTAAAAAATCAACACCTTATTAATGGAAGTTCTTAAAAATAAATTCAGCTTTATTTACTTACTACTCATCCTCAGTTTTACTAGCATAAACGCACAAGAAAAAGAGCGAAGAAATGAGTTTGTGGATGCTAAAAAATACTTACCCACGCTAACTTTTCAAGAAGGAGGCTTTATGAAAACTTCCGAAAAATCTTTTCCTATTCCTATAGATTTTAATACACATCAGGATTCTAATGGAGATGAGAAGTTTGACCCAGAAGATAATATTGAGAACATGATAACTTATGCCATTGGGAAAAAGCTAAAAGGTGTAGGTAGAACAGGACTAAAAAATAGAGGTCCAAACAATCAGGTTCCTACAGTATATTTTAATTATGCGGAAACATACAGTCATAATGTATACCAGTATTGGTATTATTATGGAGAAAATTCGCATATAGAAAATCATGAACACGATTGGGAGTCTGTATTTATTTACGAAAGAGATACCGTACCGTTAATTGTACAAGTAACCTCTTTTGGGAAACTAAAGAATTATGGTTGGAAAGAGTTTCAATTAGACGATGGCCATTTGGTCTTAGGAATAAAAAGAGGAGATCACTCCATAAGTCCTAACGCAAAAAATGGGGTTGTTATTAGGTACAACGGAGAAGTACACGCACAAGAAGGATTGCTTTTTGAGGGGAATGGAATGATTATTCCATGGACAATTTACAGCTCTAAAGACTTTACTAAAAGCACCAAACTTTTTGACGAAACTGTTGTTACAAAATTTTATTATGGCGACGTTGCTTATCCGAGAAGCGGAACAGAAATGGATTTAGTTAGAAAAGCACCATGGAGAAGACGACGATGGAGAAGACCCCGTAAAAAAGACCAATAAATTGCCTATATTCGAATCTTCAAAAAATGAAAAATGAAACTACTTTTTAGAGTACTACCTCTACTTTTATTTCCACTAATTTCTTCTTGCGTAGAAGACCATTGTAAAACTTGCGAATCTACCACTTACTTGGTAATTGATGGAGAGGAGATTTACATGTCGGGATCTGTAAAAGCGGATTATTGTGGCGAAGATCTTCAAGAAATGATTGACTTGGATTATACCACAGAAACTATTGTGGATGAAGAGACTGAGACTACAAATGAATACACCACTTTTATTACTTGTTACTAATTAAGCTATCGATGAAAAACATACTATTCCCCCTTGGATTATTACTATTAGGTTTTACATCTTGCAAAGAAGAATGTAAAACATGTGAAATAGAAGTTTTTTATAACGGAGAAATAAATGAGGATTTGGGCACTGTAGATGTCTATTGCGGCGAGGTTTTAGAAGTTATGGAAAATGAACCTAAAACAACTATCGTAGGTCCTATAAGAAGAGTACGAACTTGTAAAAATTATTAAATGAAGTATTTAATAGGATTTAGTATGTTCATTATTTTAGGCTTTTCGGCTTGTATTGAAGAAGGTTGCAAAACCTGTAGCATAACAATAACGCATGATGATGTTGTGCAGGAACAGTTAACAACAGAAATTGATTATTGTGATGCGGAATTATTATTAATAGAAAACACAGCACCTATAATTCAAACTGAGGACGATTATACTATTATTACAACAACAACTTGTGAATAACAAAAAAGGCTCCAAATGGAGCCTTTTTTGTTATTTTAATAAGTTTTCGAGTTTTAAAAACCGCTCGCTAGATATTCCTACTAAAGGAAGGCGAACGTAATCATCGCAAACTCCTTTAATCTTTAAGCAGGCTTTTATTCCTGAGGGATTACCTTCAACAAACAAATTATCTATAATTTCTAATTGAGGATAGTGCAATGCCCTTGCTTTTTCTAAATCACCTTTTAATCCTTGACGAACCATTTCAGAAAACTCTTTTGGCTTAGCCATAGCTTGAACAGAAATTACACCTTCTGCCCCCATTAATACCATTGGTAAAGTAAGTGCATCATCTCCAGAAAGAACGTTAAACCCATTTGGTTTATCTCTTAAAATATGCATTATTTGCTCCATATCGCCAGAAGCTTCTTTAACTGCTACAATATTTGCAAAGTCTTTTGCCAAACGCAGCGTAATACTTGCAGACATATTGGAGCTTGTTCTACCAGGAACATTATAAAGGATAATATCTATAGGACAAGCTTCAGAAATAGCTTTAAAGTGTTGGTAAATTCCTTCTTGAGTAGGTTTATTATAAGCAGGAGAAACAGAAAGTATAGCATCTACACCTGTAAAATCGGTAGCTTTGATTTGAGCGACTACAGCAGTAGTATTATTTCCACCAATACCTACTACAAAAGGTAAACGTCCATTGATTATCTTTCTTGAAAAATCGACAACATTCAATTTCTCCTCAGTAGATAATACAGCACTTTCGCCTGTAGTACCCATAGAAACTAGAAACTCTACATCGCCATCAATTAAATATTCAATAAGGTTTTCTAAGCCTTTATAATCAATTGATTTATCTTTATTAAAAGGAGTAACCATAGCGACTCCAGTACCTTTCAAATCTGTTTTCATATCGGTTCTATACGATTTAAATAATGCGTTATTTCTTTAATTAAAGCATCCAAACTTTGGTCTTTAGTAATGTCTATACTTAGGTCAAAAACACTTATATCTGCTCTACACCTACCTACTTTAAATTTTGCAGGTGATGCTACAGCCATATAAGTAAGTGGATAGGATTTTGTTAAGGTTAAGTCTATTAATATATCATAGTCTTCTTTAATAAAATTATCGATGACCATTCCTTGAGGTTTTCCGTACCAATTTAAATCTTTATTAGAGAAATAATCGAAATGTAAAGTTGACATATGCTCAAAAGATATGTTTTGTTCGTTAACAAAACCCATGGCAGAAACTATTTTCTTTCCAATAGATATAGTTTTTACCAACTCATTAACTTTTTGGATATTTTCAGGCTCTGTAGCATTAAACAAAATAGTAATTCTATTAGCTGTTTTTAAATTAAAAACAGCACGTTTTCGGTTCGACTCCAAATCGAAATGTTTTAGCTTCCACTCACCAAACCAACACTTTATGTCTGTAAGTAATTTCATTTTAACAATTCTATAAATTCATCTTCGGAGATTATAGAAACCGATAAACTTTCTGCTTTTTCTCTTTTACTTGGACCCATTTTATCTCCTGCCACAAGATAGCTTGTTTTCTTAGATATTGAAGAAGTGTTTTTTCCTCCGTTTTGTTCTATTAATTTTTTAAGCTCCTCTCGAGAGTGATTTGTGAATACACCTGAGATAACAAATGATTGACCTTGTAAAACATGAGTTCTATCTGCTAACAAAACAGCGTCTATTTCTAACTGAACTCCAGCTTCTACTAGATTATTTATTAATATTTTATTTTCTTCTACCTTAAACCAATTGAGTAAACTCTGAGCTATACGCTCGCCAATCTCATCAACTTTAGTTAAGTCTTCTAAGTCGGCACACTGTAATAAATTTAAGTTTTGATAATGAAAAGCTAATTTTTTAGCTACCGTAACACCAACGTATCTAATTCCCAAAGCATACAAAACTCTTTCGAAGGGTACTCTTTTGGAAGTTAGTATTCCTGCAATTGCCTTAGATGCCGATTTATCAGCCATTCTTTCTAAAGGAAGAATTTGCTCTTTAGTAAGAAAATACAAATCAGCAACATTAGAAATCAAACCTTCTTTAAAAAATTGATCTATTGTTTCTGTACCTAGTCCATCTATGTTCATAGCCTTACGACTAATAAAATGTTCTATTTTACCTTTTATCTGGGGTGGACAAGCTTTTTCGTTTGGACAATAATGTTGTGCTTCTCCATCCTTGCGTATTAATTGGGTATCACATTCCGGACATTCAGTAATATAGACTGTAGGCTGAGAAAACAAATCTCTTTCTTTTAGAGCAATACCCACAATTTTAGGAATTATTTCCCCTCCTTTTTCTACATATACTGTATCGCCCACACGAATATCTAGTCTGGCTATTTGATCGGCATTATGTAGTGAAGCTCTTTTAACCATGGTACCAGCCAATTGAACAGGTTTTAAATTTGCTACTGGAGTAATAGCTCCAGTACGACCAACTTGGTAGGTGATTTTATTTAATTTAGTAACTGCTTGTTCCGCCTTAAATTTATACGAAATAGCCCAACGAGGCGATTTTGCAGTAAAACCTAATTCCTCTTGTTGAAAGCTACTATCCACTTTTATTACAATACCGTCTATATCGTAAGCTAGATTTTTACGTTCCGCTTCCCAATAGGAAACAAAAGACAAAACACCCTCTATAGATTCGTAGGTTTTTGTTTCAGTAGGAATTTTAAATCCCCATTTCCGAGCTTCTTCAAGCTTTAAATAATGAGAATCGATGGTTTTTTTTTCTTCTAGTACGTGGTATAAAAAGCAATCGAGTGGACGTTTGGCAACAACTGCACTATCTTGCATTTTTAAAGAACCCGAACTTGCATTTCTAGGATTAGCAAAAGCTTCTAAGCCTGCTTCTACCCTTTCAGTATTCATTAACTTAAATCCTTTATGAGGCATGAAAATCTCACCACGAATTTCGAATTCTGTGGGCGGATTACCCGAAAGTTTTAAGGGAATGGTATTTATTGTGCGAACATTACTAGTCACATCATCACCCTGAGAACCATCGCCACGAGTTAGAGCTTGTATTAGAAAGCCATTTTTATAATGCAAACTTATAGAGGTTCCATCATATTTTAGTTCACAAACGTAAGTATAGGTTTCTGTAATAACTTTCTGAATACGCTTATCAAAATCTCTTAAATCATCTTCAGAATAAGTATTACCCAAAGAAAGCATGGCCTGTTTGTGCTTTACCGTTTCAAAGTTCTTGTTTATTGTACCTCCTACACGTTGCGATGGAGAGTTCGCATCAAAGCATTCAGGATTTGCTGTTTCGAGTGCAATTAATTTTTCTAATAAATGATCGAATTCAAAATCGCTTATTGTAGGATTATCTAATAAATAGTAAGCATGGTTATGTACTGCTAATTCTGTTCTAAGTTGGTCAATTTTAGACTTTGAGTTCATAAGAATCTACTGCTTTAAAAATCTATTTTTAGGATTAAATGTTACTACGCAGATGAAAGTTTGGATTGAATATCTGATGGAAGTGAATACTACTATTTATTATCCAACAATCTAAATTCATTTTCTAAAATCTCATCCAAAGCATCAGCACCAATTTGCTTGGCAATAATTTCCTTTTTAGCATCTAAAACGAATAAACGAGGCGTACCCATAACATTGTACTTTCCTCTAAAATTAGAAATATTTTCTATGTCATTTACATTAATCCAATCTTCCACTCCAAACTCAACAATAAACTCTTTCCACATAGCATCGTCAAATTCTGTACAAACCGCATAAACCTCTACTCCACGATCCATGTATTTCTCTAGAGTTTCTTTTACCAATGGAGTTTCTTTTTTACAATGTCCACAATCTGGATCGTAAAAGAATAAAATGGTAAATGGTGCTTTAATCGAATGCATATCTTGAATAACACCTTTATCGTCGGGCAATGTAATAGATGGAGCAATAGCACCAATTAAGTTAGGACTAATACGCATAGCCTTATCTATAATATTTGTGAGTTGCACCTCATCTACCCAAGAAGCTTGGCGAGTAACGAAATAACTAAATACCATGTGTACAAAAACAGCATCGTGTCCCATAATTTTTGAAGACTCGTAATGATGCGTAGTCCAATTTACAATGTATTTAAAAAGCTCTGAACTCGGTCGAGATTCTTCAATTAAAATATCTACATATTTGGTTATAGAATCAGGTACTTGTGGCGTATAGTCAACGATGTATTTTTTCATTTTATCATGAAAAATTGGGGTCCGAACCATACGATTGTCTGTAAGATCTATATTATCCCAAAAGTGACTCTTAAAATAGTTGTATTGGAATGTTGAGTCTATACTGCCATTTTCTAAAATTGGAGATTCTGGTATATTAATAGGCTCTAAAGCTTGTAACATTTTTACAAATAACGAACTACTATTGGCCTCAATAAAAGCTGTTTTATAAGTCGCTACTTCCTCATTTACTTTATTGAGTTGAGCTTCAAGTTTCTTAGTTTTTTTAGAATCCTTTTCGGCAATAGTAAGTGCTTCTTTTATAGGCTGTACCTCTATACCTTTAAGCTGTGTAAATTGTTGATAGTCGTAAAAGAGTTCATTTTCTCTAGAGCCAACAATTTTCATTTCTCCCACAAGATTAGTATGTGAGGTATGAAAACTAAAAATTTTGGACTCGTCTATAATTATTTGAAAAAACTGCTCATCAGACAAAAGCATAAAATACATTCCACTTTCGAGTAAATTATCAGACTCAAAAACAAATGCTCCATTAACAGACTGAACAGTGTCTTTAACATATTGCTTATCTCCGTAATAATAGCCAAGTAAAACGTCGCCATCTACTAAACCATCTACTTGTCCAGAAATAGAATAATTTTGTGCAATAGAAATATTGCATACACTAAAAAATGCGATAATAAAACTCAGTAATTTCATGTTGTGATTTTCAAATTTCAACAAAGATAATTTTTTAGTTAAAAAAAAAGCTAAACTTTTTGTTAAAACAAAAAGGAAGAACTAAAACGTCTCATTTAGGTTTCTCGAAAGGCAAAATTGGTTTAAATATTTGATGATTTAAGGATTTGAGAATGACTGAAGGATAATTATGTTATTGATTAAAAAATTACACAGAGAAAATTGAGAAACACAGAGAAAAAAA
>CESE01142844.1_pt1 | contig 15353 bp, 3 predicted proteins | sample 350271 | NCBI WGS metagenome assembly CESE01 (sample SAMEA2621536, study PRJEB7988) | marine metagenome | isolation source: saline water (ENVO:00002010), including | reverse complement strand
GCTTTAAAGTTGCGTTCATAGCTTCATCGATATATTTGGTATCTAATAACATTTTCCCTTTGTATGTAACAGTTTTGGAGAAAAAATTTTTGAATTGATCCAATGCAACCTCTTTGAATTCAGCCTCTAAATCATCTTCATCATCTTCATCATCCTCACCATCATCTTCTTCTTCTCGTTGCTGAAATTTTAGGGCCTCCGTTAATATTTTTTTAATGTCTGATGTTTTAGTTTGATCCTCGTAAACGATGCATGTTTCTTGAGTCCCTAAGCCAAAGAGAGGTTGCTCTGTATTATTCGCATATACCATAGGTATTATACCATTAGTGTTATTGACATCAATGTTTGTAGTTATTAGAAGTTTATGCAAACAAAGATAATCCTGGTCATAAGTGTTATAATCGATTGGTTCCATATAGTTTGGTTCGGGAGGATCGGCAAAATAGTATTTGCCATTGTATGATATACCATTTTGCTGGATTGTTGTTTTTTTGTCTTTTTCTGCATTTTTAAGTTCTTGGTATAACTTTTGTAATTTTTTGCGTTTTTTCTCTACAATACGGTCAATTTTGACGGAAATTTTGTCTGATAATATTTGCACCTTTTTATTGAGTTTGTGATTTTCGTTGTATAGTTCACTGACGTTAGTACCAACGATTTTTTTAATTTGTTCGATTTCATCTTTGTTTGTTTTTTCTAGCGTGTCTTGTGTGGATTTTTCCTCTTGTGTGGATTTTTCCTCGGGTTCGTATTGGCTACCACATACGTTTTTATCTGATGTCTTTTTCTTTTCCTTTTTCTTTTGTTTCGCTAAGATTTTTCGAAAAAATGATTGTGTTAAAAGGAGTTTTTCAAGTTTTTGGTGCGATTCTTCGTCCATCTTTTGCTCAACACAATTATATTTTTGTTTGTAAACCCTCTGGTAGTCTCTGTCATATTCGATCATTTTTTCTGGCGTAAATTGTGATTTGTCTGTTCCTAACATTTTATTAAGTTCAGAGTCTGTCTGTAATTGTTTGAGAAGTTTTTTTTGAGGTTCGAGGACCCTGGCCATTGCAACTTTGATAGCATCATTCAAAAAATTGGCGACGGTACCTGCGTTTCCAAAATCTTTCGTCGGTCTTTTTTTTGATATTTGAGCAATTGCGTAATCAATAGCACTTTCATATAATACGACATTTGTTCGCTTTGCACTTATTTTTAAAATTGTGCGCAAGGCATTATCGTCATAATCGTGGAATATAACCGGATTATCAACATCGAAACGCCTACCGAGACCAGGATTGACATTTCTACACATGGCATTCATTTCTTTTGGATATCCAGCCATAATGACACATAAGTCAGCACCTGGTGTCGCTTGAACTTGTTCGACAATAGTGTTTAATGCCTCCAACCCGTATTCTGATTCCGCAAGTACGTATGCTTCGTCAATAAATAATACTTGACCTTTCGCCGATTTAATGATGGCACTCGTTTTATTTTGCGATTCACCGACAGCACCACCAATAAAATCTGAAGCTGCTGTTTCTATGAACTCACCGTTCGATAACAAATTGAGTGATTTAATTGTCTGTGCCCAAAATTTTGCAATCGTTGTTTTCCCTGTACCTGGTTTACCAATGAATAACTTATTGAGCATAATAGGAACGGTTGGTAAGTGGTTTTTTTCCTGATTCCAATTAAATTTGGCAACGTCGATAAGTTGATGCAGTTGTGCTTTGATCTCGTCAATACCAACGTAATTTTTGATCTCTTCCATAACATGATATAATCCAGATTTGGGGTCGTGTTCATTTGGTTCTGTACCAATGATGTCTTCCATAATGATATAAGGAATGTATGGTTGTTTAAGAAATTTCGGTTTCACGAGTAAAATTTGATGTTTATCACATATCTTTTCTTCGCATTCTTTGCATTTCATACTTTCTTCTAGTTTTTTACCACCTTCATATTTCATTCTTTCCAATTCTTCTTTGATATGTTTATGCAATTCATCTAATTCGTTTTGCAATTCACTGTGACGGGTAGTCATTTTTTTAAGTTCATGGGTATATAATTCATCTGTTAATTTTGCAATGTCATTGTCAATATCACTTTTCCAATCCCAGTTTTGAATTTTCATAATATCATCTGACGTTTCTCCTTCCTCTTTTTCTACGGTAGCAGCAGTCTCTGACGTTTCTCCTTCCTCTTTTTCTACGGTAGCAGCAGTCTCTATCAAAAGCTTTTTGTTCTTTAATTCTTCCTCAAATTTCTTTTTCTTAATCATTAGTGCGTTTTTGGATGTTTCCGCTGGTTTCTCCTCTTCCGAGCCTGAGTCCTCTCCTGAGTCTTCTCCAGTGTCATCTATATCTGTAATTTGCTGTGTTAGTTTATCAATTTCCGTTTGTAGTTTAACAATTTCCGCTTGAGATTCTTTGCTTGTTTTTTCTGCTGCTTTTATAATTTTATCTTTTTTCGCTTGAGCCTCTTCTTCCCTATATTTAATTTCGATTCGCAATTGATGCAAGAAATTTTGTTTATTTTCAAGTATTTCTTTCTCCAGTTTTTGTACATTTTCATCGTTTTGTTTTGCTTCGGTTCGTAATCTTGCCATTGCTTTCAAAATTGCACGGTCAAACATTTGTCTTTCGGTTGCGTAGTTACCAAACCCTGGTTGTTTTCTTGCCAATTTTAAACGATTGATCACCAATTCTATGTCGTATTCTTTCATGGCCCATCCATGAACCGCCTTGGTGTTGTCGTAATTGCTTTTCAATGTATTCCTCAACATTGATTTCCAAACTAAACGCATCTCGCCGTTTGTAAAATCTTCGAACAAAATCACATTAGGGAAACGACGACTCATACCTGGATTAAATGCAATCAGTTCTTGTTGAATGTCTTTGGGATATCCAACAGCAATGAACGTCATGTTATTTTTATAATTTTCGGACACCAATAACAAAATGTTATACACCTGACGTCCATTTTTGTCGATTTTAGGTTTTAATGAATATGCTTCGTCAATAATAATCGTACCACCGCCATTATTATTCATGCCATCAACCATTGATTGAAACCCAGCGGCTGATTTTTCACCCGCTAATAATATTTCTGCGGCAGAAGTCACTTTTGTTGACCCATGTGGGGAACCGTGCGACATTAATTTTTGAAATTCATTTTGTTCAAAATTGTTCCATGTATCGACAGAATTGTTTAAAGTACTGTGGTCAATAGGTTCCAACGACAAATTTTGATTAAATCGTAATAAAAAGCGTTGGCCTTTGTCCATAATGGTTGCTGTGGCCGATTCTAAACCACCAGCTACACGGTCATCATTGCCTGTTGCTTGCCATGAATTTTTGATACTAAATATGATTTCCATTAAATTTCCGATGCCTTCTGCATCTTGTGCTTGCATTTTTTTCAAATCGTCGAGAGTTGGTGGAGTCCATGGTGAGAGGTTTTTTTTCGCACTATTTCCACGCAATCTTGCGTAAAATAAAAACTCTGCAAATTTTTTCGCAACTGTTGTTTTGCCAGTACCAGGGTTGCCTACAAATTGGTAATTAAGTGATAATTTCGGTTTCGATTTCGGTGTTTCGGTTTCCATGCGAATGACATTAAAATACAATTCTAACATTTCGTTTTTGATGTTACTCTGTCCGATTTGTTCTGTAAAAAATTTGTCAAATAATTGGATGATTTCAAAATGATCGATTTTTTTGCGCTCTTCTTCCCATAACAAATCCAGCTCTCGCCGTATTTGTTGTAGCATGGCGCCTCGTCTATTATATAGTTGAACAATGCTGTGAATATCGACGTGTTGACCGTAGATTGAAACCACCATCGCATTTGCATATTTCTCTCCAAAAGTATCCTTTATCATTCTAAATATTTTTTTCCCAATTGCCTTTTTAATATTTGCTCTGGTTTTCCCTATGATATTAACCCCATTTTTGACCAAATCAATGGACTGTTTCACTTTTCGCCACCCTGGGCCATTTTCCTCACCATACAATTCCCCATAACCTATAATTCCACCTAATACACCACCAATTCCAACAGCAATTCCTGTGGATGAATAATTCATGGGGTCATTGCCCGCAAACAATTTTTGTACAGTGACAGCTGCTGCTGCTCCAGCCATTGCTGAATACGCAATGCACCACCATCTTTCACTGGAACCTTCTTTCGCATTTTTACACGCTAAATATTTTTCACGCGCCATTGTTTTGACGACCTCTTTCATTTGCTGTGGTAATAAATCCCAAATCCACTCGATACCAACCAGCGCCCATTCTCCAAAAGTTAGCGGTACACAATTTTTTTTGGGAATTTGTGTTAAAATGGGTTCACCACGTGTAGCGACCGTATACGTTGTGTCTAGTTGGCCACTTGGGGTTACTCTTGAACTATTCATCATTGGTATTCGAAAAACAATTTTCGAAACATTTGTTTGTGGATTGATGTAATGGTATAAATTTGTGAAATCTAAAAATCCACGCATTGACCATTTCATTCCTTCATCAACATCGTTACTTTGCAACTCTTCCATTGCTTTAGCGCGTGCTTTTTCGAATACATGACGAACCCATTGCGTTGACGGACGACTTGTGTCAGACAGTGATGCAATGACGTCCTTTTCTTCATCTCCATTAAATGTAGTTTTTTTAGCGTACAAATACCATTCAGACCAACTATAAACTTCGAGTGCATCAATATTACCGTCAAATGTAGAGCTGTTCACCACATTCGCAGTGGTCTTTTTCTTTATAACCTTTTTGTTGGATTGCATGATACCGTTAACGCGTTTAATTATATATTTTTTTGCAATCGATCGGATCTTCAACTCATTGTCATCACCTTCATTATTTGTTGCCTCCGTTATTTGTTTCTTACACTCCCTGAGAAGTACTTTTTCATCTTTATTTGGGGCGTGTATGACATTGTCATTCGTTTTTTCGAACATCCCTTTGAATAAGGATAGTGGGAGTTGAGATGATTCACGCGACCTTGTTAATGTTGACGTCGATACCATTCCTGTTAATGTATATTCTTCCCCAAAAGGACTGGGTTTGGTTTCATCATATTTCAGCTCTTTCTCGACTCCATTTTTTGGCAAAAAAAAGTATGAGTCTATTCGTTTTTCTATGCGCCCAATTTCAAACGTTGGTATGTTGAGTATAACTTCATCCTTTTTATTGTTGTTTAATTTTTCCATTTCGTCAATTTGATTCGCAGGAAAAATCATCAATTGTGCCTGCGTTGATTTATTTGAAGTTGTAAATCGATACGCCGACAAATATTCGGTAGAACCCTTAGAATCATATGTTTTTTTAGGGTCGTGTAATACCGTCCATTCCACTTTATTTTCTGTATTCATTAATATGATGTTCTCATACCATGTAGCAATTTTATTGGGCGACTGCAACGTATTCATAGCCGCCGTAGTAAATGTTTCAGCGCGAGACCTTTGTATAGCTTTAATTTCTTCAAAATTATTTACCAATGCAATAGCTCGAATGTTCTCAATAATTTTGGTGAACGTTTGTCGGAGATTATCATGAAATGTTCCACTTTTGGTTTCTGGTTCTTCTACAGTTTTACCTTGGTTTTTATAAAATTCGTGGTAATTGATTACATCAGTTTCAGATATCACAATCCCATTCGTTTCCCACTCTAACTTTGGAATCGTTTTAGGATGTATAGCATTGTTTTTCAACAGATCATTGTATTCAGCAACATTGTTTATACCAGCAATCGTAATTGCTGACAAATCCATTTTTGATGGGTTGTAGTTGACGTCTTCATTAGAACCTCCTTGAGCCATTTTTAACAAATTTTTACCACCAATAACCAAAGCAAACATACCAGCGACAACAGCAGCTTTTGCCAATGTTTGCTGGATATCTTTGTTATGCGTTTCTTTGACGGCATCAATATTATTGTACACTTTATTGTTTTCTCTATTGATCACATTTTTCATAATGCGTAATTGCTTAATCCGAGTCGAATTTAAACAATCTTTGTTATTTTCTTGGATGATTTTTCGAAAATTTCTCCATTTCTTCAAATTTTTATCCATATCAGGACCCAATTCAGCACATTTCAAATCAAAATCATTATTACCTTGTTCAAGTTCGTCAATCTCCTTTTCAATGATATCCAACATTCGCATATTCCATTCCACTTCCTTGGATGCAATATCAAATTCGTACTCGTCGACATCAGCTTTTTTCAAAAGTGCTAGACGTTTTCTTTCAATGGCTGTTGTTTCGACGTTGTTATTTATTCTAAATTCTTGGTGTCTCTGCTGATTTTTGATACGAAGCACGTCGAGCTTATCATACATTTTTTCCATACATTTTTGTTTGATCACCCTTAAATTCTGTTTGACACTATCTCCTTCTCCTGACCAATTATCCTGTAGTTTGTTCAATGAATCTTCCATGTCTTCTAACGTCAACATACCTCTCATAATTGGTTTCAAGGCCGCTTTCCAATACCAATATGGTCGACCAGAAACAGGCCAATAATCTTGTTTTATATAATCTTTCAGTGTATTCGTGGGTGTTTCCACTTCGGTATCTCCGGCTTCTTTACGTTCCTTTTTCTCTGATTCTTCTTGTTCTTTATTGATCGTACATTCAATTTCTTCGAAATCGTCCATTTTAAAAACTGGCCATTTCTCATATTTAGAACCCAAAAAACTATCTTTAATTTCATTATATTCTTCCAATTCACTGGGTTTGTCTGCTTCTAGTTGCTTTCTTTGACTGTTCCAGTGCTTCATTATTTGAAAGTTGTCTTTGTTCATAATATGCTGACACAAACTGTTGTATAATTCAACATCACCCGCCATTTTATCTAACAACGATTGCAAGTGATTTCTCTTAGACGGTACGTCTATCGTGACTTTGTTGCCAGGCAAAATGCGTACCAAATCGTCTACCAACTTCTGTTCAGACTTATTCCATTTTGTGGTATCAATCAATTTTTGTAAGCAAATCGATGGATATTCTGATTTTTTTTTCAAATATGGTTTTTCATATCCCCACATCAACATATCTTTCAATATACCTTTCATTTTTGACTTTGTGTTGTTTTTATTGTTCAGGTTGTTCTTTTTCAGGAACCGTTCGACTTTTTTTTTATTTGATGTATTCCAACTATCTTGTTCGATGTATTCAATAATCTTTTCACGACTTTCCAAATTTCTGTAGTTTATGTAGTTTATTTTTCTTTCGTCGTAAACCCAACCTAAATTTTTTTTCTTTTTTTTGAGTTCTTCCCATTCTTTAAACGAATGTTCCCACATTTGCTCGGGATCCGTACTCCATCCACTCCAGTTGTGTGTTAATTTTCCAACTTTATGTCTGGCTGACGATAATCCACGTTTTGAAACATCTACAGCTTTTTTTGTTAAAGAAAGACCGCCGCTTGCTACAGATTTAGTATAATCTTTGACAATTTCTATTCCATTAGCTAAACGCGTTCCATTTTTTTTTCTGAGGGTTGATTTGTATTTCGCCGCACGTTCAGCTTCTACTGCTGAACGTGCGGCGTTCTTGGCATCTCGTTTTGTTTGTTTTTGTTTAATATGAGCTAATTCCTTGTCTGCAATCTCTTTTGCTCTTTTCTGCTCTTCGGTTTCTTTTTTTATATATTCTTCTTCTTGTACAATACCATCTCTATTTGTATCATATTTGTTTATGCTATGTGAATCAGTAAATGGCTTGATGGTATCTTGAATAACTCTCATAGTATACTCAGTTATGTCTTCCGACAAATTTCCAGATTCATCACAAAATCTGAATTTAAATGTATCAACATCTTCACATTGTTTGGTGATTCTTCCACGAACTTTACCTTTTCCCGTCATTAATGTATACGGACCATAATTAAACTTCAGATAGTCTAACGTAGCACCGCTCCCCTTTTCCCGAAGTAAAGTTCCAAACTGAATAGTTCCCAATTCAGTTGCTGTATCTTTCATGATATCGTCAAACAATTCAACAGAACCGTCACCGCCTTCTTGAACCGAAAGGCTCATTGCTTTCTTCTGCACGAGGAGGCGTTCCTCGTCTAATTTATTCTCATATGCTTCGGTTAACTCGTCTTCGGTTAACTCGTTATCGGAATCGGTTTCATCGGAATTACTTGACATAATTATATTTGATAGAAAAATATTGTAGTTTATACTATTTTTTTGTAAGTTATATTCATTATTGGTTAATATCCTTCAAAACAAAGGGTCATTGCACGAATCGCTCTATTTTTAATTTGGTGCCTCTTGTTTGTCAACTGTTTATTGTTCGACGCAAATTCGATGACAGATGAAAAATCGTCAAATTCAACACTAACAAATTGTAATTGATGCTTGATGACATTAAACTCATATCCCTTTAAAATTTCCGATATATTTTCAGATGCTCGTTGATTCGTTATTGCTTGTTTTGTTTTTACCGATTGTTTGACCTGTTTTTGTTTATACGACAACTGATACTGAATATTTGTAATATCATTGTTCTTTTTTATTTCTCGTTCTCTAATATCGACGTCTTGTGTATCTCTAGTTGACAAAATCACATTTTTCATCTTTCTTTCTTCCGCTTCTGCATGTTTTAAATTCGTAGTTTTCATTTTTTCAAGTGCATCTTGGCCATTTTTTTGCTGTATGACAATGACAGCATCTTGTGTGGTTCTCTGATTCTGCAGTGCATCTTCACGTCGCCTTTTTTCCGTTCCAAGTTGACGGGTAAGTTTTTCTTTTTCGACGCTCATCTCACCCAATAAAAACGTTCGCTTAGAATTTTGAGCGCGTTTCCCATTGTTTTTTTCGTTTTGTTCATGTGCTTGGTTTGCATATTCTTTTGTATAATTTACGCGTTGTTTTTCATCTTCATTTATATCTTGTAGATCACGGGTGTATCGTTCCTCATCCTCCGCCTTTTTTCTGGCATAATCCGTGTCAACTTTGGCCAGAGCGTCAGCATGTACATTTTTTTTTTCTAATTGACTTTGTTTCACCTTTTCGTCCAAATCTTGAAGCGCTTTTTGATTGCGTATACCCGAATTATTTATTTCCTCCTGTTGTGCGTTTGTCATAGTTGTTAGTTTCTGTGCATGTACGTCAAGAAGTCGTCCTTTTTCCGTAATTTTTTCATTTTCGAGCGTTTTTTTAGAATTTTCATATTTTTCATTCTCGTTTGCTATCGAACCTTCCAATTTAGTTTCCCGCTGACTGATATCCATATTGAATTTTTCTGTCTCGTCCGAAATTGCGGTTTTATGCTCCAATTTAGCCGCTTTGTCGGCATCTTTCTTTCTTGCCTTTCTTGCTTTTTCTGCATCTATTCTTACATTTTTTAAATTATTTTCTGCCTCGACGACGTTGTTTTTGGCGACTGATATTTGTTCCTTAACTAACGAAATTTTTTTTATTTCGTTTTGAATTTTCTGTAATTCAGACTTGTATTTACTGTCTTGCACTTCCCATTTTTTACATAATGGCGTTAAATTTCGAATGACTGCGTCAGTTTCAATAACTTCTTCGTGTTTTCCAGGGTTAAATTTTTTATAATACCATTTATTGTTTAAACGAGTTGGTGCGTCATCCATCTTATCAAAATCATCTTGTGTTAACCCTCGCGTCCAAATCGAATGTTGTGCCATTTTAAGATTATTGGCAATTCTGCTTTTTGCACCATTCCATATCGCCTTCATTTGACGTTTCCGTCTTTGCCACCATGTTTCATTTTTTGGTATGGTTACTGTTGTTGGTTTCAATTTTTTCTTTTTTTCCCATTTTTCCGCGATCAGATCACACCATATTTGTCTGTATAACCGTTGGTGTTCAAACGAAAGCGATGTATTTCCTTTTCCACTCAAATGTGTGTTATAGAACAGTTTGAACCAAGGATTTCCGTCAAATTTATCAGGTTCTTTAACATCAGAAGATGATGATTGTTGATTTGCTGCATTAAAAATTCGGTCGACTCGAGCTTCCGATTGTGTTACTTGTTCGGTAGGAATTGTTGCTTGTTCTAATTTTGAAATTCGTTCTCGAAGTGTCCCAGTTATCTTTTTATCTTCGCCCGTTGACGTGACAGTGGTTTCTGCCATTTGTCTCCTACTATTAAGTGAAAGTTCTGAATGTGCAATTCTGTGATATAAATCATCAATGGAGCCTTCTGTATATTGGGGTACGGAAGGAAGACTGTTCAATGCGCCATCAAAATAAATTTTTTTTGATTTTCTGTTATTGATCCGTGCACGTCCTATTGCAGAATTGGTATATTTTTTTCCGTAATCTTCCTCACCACCCTTAATTTCTGCAATATTTCCAGATTGATAATACGGTGTATTTTTTTTTAGTCCTTTCAAATCAATATAGAACAAATATCCAAAATTATCAAATTGGAAATTCTGTTGTCGATCTCCAACCCAACTATTCCATAGCCAAGGAAAAAGTCCATTCAAACGACTTAACCATAAACCATAGGGATTGTCACTACATCCTTTCGGACAATATGGTACTGGATTTGATAGAAGACCACCTGATTCCAAATTTGCTCCAAAGCTATTCATAATACCTTTTAACGCATTTATTTTATCCCCACCACTTGCGATTGTTTTACCCATAACCACTTGTCCCGCATTCGAAAAAGGTCGAAGCGTTCGTTTAATTAATTCTGTACCTTGCTTTACGAAACTGTACGCGTAAGCCATCATCCCTTCCTCATTTTTTTTTTCGTCGGCATCTGCACCTGGTTGTGTCATTTTGCCACCGATATACACATTCCCAACTACTCTACGTTCGTCCATAGTCATTTCTGGGTCCCTGTCTCTGACAGCGCGAAGCATCATTCTATTCTGCATCCATGATAATGTCATACCGTCAGCTTGCCAGGGTTTTGCACCTTCGGGAGGTGGTACGGTATTTTGTACAAAATTGTTTATACCAAACAGTTGTTCATTTTCTGGTCTTTTTTCTGTGGTAGTTTTAAATAATTGTCCTTCTCCATAGAATCGATTTTCTGCTTCTTCCATATCACAATCACTTTTATTGAGTAATGTATCTACCAGAGAGTGGATCATACCACATGCCATGCCGTGCGAACCACCTGCCATCGCACCTTTACCACCCAGTTTTAACACACCTTTCACACCACTGTATGCTGTGGTTACGGCTTCAAGAGAAGATGTTTTTGCCATTTCGGAGTTAAAAGCGGTAATAGTAACCACACCAGCACCCAGTCCTGCCAATGGACCAGCCTTATCGGTTGCGGTATCCACTACTTTTTTGGTAACAATGTCGCGTGCCTTTTTTCTTCCTTTTTCTGCAAGCCAACCTTTGGCCAAATCTTTGTCACCCAAAAATACATCCTGAACCAAGACACCCCACGCCGTTCCTCCTTCTGTACCTTCTGTTGCCGCCTTTGTGATTGTCTCGTATGGGTTCTCCGAAACATATTTTTCCATTTTACGCAGTTTTCCAGGATTCCAAGTATTCGTATCTGCCATTTTTTTTTGAGCTCGATTCATCGTGTTTCTCTTATCATTAATTATTTTTTGGTAGCCTTCTAAATCTCCCTTATATTGATTTTTCAAATCCTTACTCGGTTCCCATACTATGTTACCTTCGATATCTCGGATTGAACCATCACTGATTTCTTTCTCTTCCTCCTCACCAGCTTCACCCGCCAATAGGCATGACAAAAGAGGTGTCGCTTTTGCTATAGCTTCGGTGAGAGCTTTAGTAATCATTTTCCCTGGGTCTATATCCACAATGTATCCATGATACGCTGGAAGTAGTCCAACACCTCCAGCTTGGCAAGTCCAACTCAACCGTGGTTGCATAAGTACATTTTCAAATAACTCGCCCTCTTTTTGATGTTGTATAATAGCAGAAACTAACACACGACGTTCTTTGTATAATTTTGCTTGTCTTTTGGCATTAATAAGAGCTTTTTTCAATACTTTCTCATACGCCCGTAATGTATTTTCTAAGTCTCTTTCAGCCTTATTAATCGCCTCTAATTCTGCCTCTGATAACGATTGCACGACTGCTAATGCTTCTGCCAGCTTTTCGGCTTGTTCAAATTTAAATTTCTCAAACGCATCTTTTCGATTTTTGATATCGGCATCGTGTGTCTTTTTTAATTCCGCCAATTTTGATATGTGAGTCGTATCCAAGTTTTTTATTTTAGCTGCCTCCGTTGCTTCGAAGGCAGCCATTTCTTTTTGTTGTTCTGTTTTCAAAGTATTCGCGGCTTTTTCGTGTTTTTTTGCCAAAGTATTCGCGGCTTTTTTGTGTTTAAGTAGAAGCGCCTTTTTCTTTTCAACATTAGTCTCATTGAGAGCTTTCATTTCTTTGTCGTGCGCATTTTGTAATACAAGTTTATCGAAAGCGGCGTCTTTTTGAGCTTGTTGGGCCTTTTCTTGGAACTCACTTTTTAATTTAATTTTAGCTGTCTCGGCAGCAAGTTTTATTTTTAACAAATTACTGGATTTTTCCGTATTGATCCTATTTGTGTTGTTATTATAATTGGTATTCATTTTTGATATTTCCGCCGCGTTTTTGGATTCCATTTTCTTAATCTTTTCAGAATGTTCTTTCTCCATAACACTAATTGCCTTTGTGTCTCTTTCCTTCTGTTCGTTGTTCATTTTTAGGTTGTCAGCTTTCAAATTTTCAATTTGTTTTTTTAGCATATCTTTGTAATCATTGATTTTACTCTGTCCTGACTTTCTTAATTCAATAAGCTGCTTGGCATTTTCTTGTTCCATCTTATGTATTTCCTGTCGATTCTTTTCACGTAATTCTTTCATATCTTTGTTGTATTTGGTGTTATAGTTGTTTATATCAACAGATTCCTGTTCAAAAAGCTTGTTGATTGTGTCCTGAAATTTCGTTTTACCCAGTGATTCTTGAAACTCGTTTTTGATCTCTCTATACTCGTTCTCAAGTTGTTTTTCCATAGTCTTACGCTCTTTATCCATCTCCCTATACGATTGTTCATTCTTTTCAATTTTCTTCTTTTCTTCTAAAACACTTTGGATGTTCATTGCTGCTTCTATTTGTAGACGTTTTTTCATCAGTTTTTTGCTATAAGTGGAAGTTTTTTCCAAATGTTTGTGTTTTCGAAGCAATTGAGACCGTTTGTGTTTCTTTTTATGTAGAAACAAGTCTACTTTATTCATGAATTGTTCAAAGTGAATTTGTTCTTCCTGTTCAAGTTGTTTTTTCTCTTTTTCCATGTCTGAAATTACTTTTTTTGCTTTCTTGTTTATTTGTTCCTCTTTTGTTGTCTCAACACTATTTTCTTCAACATCTTTGGACTCAGGGGGGTTTTTTGTGTCTAGATGTTTTTTTGTGTCTAGATGTTTTTTTGTGTCTAGATGTTTTTTTTGTTCTTTTCTGCGTTTTTCGTCCATTTTTCTGCGTTCTTCATCTACTTTTTTAAAGTAATTACACTCTTCTTCATCTGAATCTATATCTGTATTGTCATCTGAATCCGACGATTGAGAAAATGCGTCGTCGGATTCGGATTCAGACTGTGAACTGGAATCGCACATTTTTTTAATATGTGCCACATTTATATACACAAAAAAAGTGTATAAGTACTTCCTCGATATCAAAAATGTCGGACAGAAAGACAAGTGGTGAGAACAACAAAGTCTTGAATTTACGTTCTGCTATCTTTAATATAGATTTGGAATCTATTTATGTCAAAGTATTGGGCACACCGGTCGTTATGAAAGGTCAACGTGCAGTTCATGTAAAAAGTACATATACTGATGTCGGTCATGTCTATACTGTCGTCAACGGTAAAACATACAAGTATATTTTAGATGGACTTGACAAATCGGGCGTCCAAATTGCCAAATTGCCAGACATGATAATATCTGTAGACTTTATTCCCGATATTATATGTACAGAGATGATTGCAGTACGTTATACGAATGAACATGGACATTTGTACGACAAAATTATTGTCATTGAAAAATTTGAATCTGAACAACTGTTTTTAAACTATCTAACAAAATATGTGAATAATATTATCGAAAGTGTTTATCAATTCAACGATTTGATAAATGTACATAATGATAGATAATAAAAAAAAGAATGCATTGCTACTTTTTTGTTCAATTTTCTCTATATAAGAAATTAATCTTTCAGAATATGTCCGTAGAAGAACAACTCAAACAAAAACTGGAAAATGTCAAAGAGGAATTAGAATACATTAAAAAATGTGATTTGACGTATGTGACACAGTTAATGGTCCAGAAAATACCATCCGACGAAGAGATTGAATCTTACCATGATATTGAACGCCAGTTACTGATAACACAACAGATAGTGGCTTCGAAAATAATACCTTTGAAACATCGGACTATTATATTAGACTCTGTTGAGCGTGCTTTTGGACTATTGCCTAACTATTTAAAAGCACAGGTTTTGCGTGAACTTTCTAATACACTTGTGGATACAATTTCCCTTCGAACAAAAGAAATATTAAATATGCCTGAGTTTGTGGAACAAATTCAAACTTCTATTGTTGGTAATTCTATGAAGCAGGTCGAATCGATGGATATGGAGTGTAAAACAAGATTCGACGAAATAGAATCACAAGTATCAAAATCTACCCGAGAACTAGATGATCTTATGACCAAGATTGAACAGGCAAAACGTGAATTAAATGAATTACAATCAAAATAAAATGTACATGAACGGCTGTTTATTTGTAGCACCCAAAATATTAGATGATTAATTTATATTGGCGATTTTTCCCGGCGCACTTGTACTGTAGCTATTTTCAGCATCTTTTTGGCTGTTTATCCTCACTTTATTGGTGTGTACGTTTGTGTATTGTCTATCTATGTAGTGATGTTGTTACTGTATCTGGCGTAAGTAATCTCTGTTCGCTCCTCGTCTCTGTAGCATGCTCGTTCTAGTCAGTATCGATATCCGTATCGTGATACATGAGTTAATTTCTCCGCTGCTTGCTTTGCCAATTTTCTCCTCTCCTCTCTCTTGGCTCGCCTTTCTAACGTGGTTCTCAAGATCACTTCAAAACTTTTTATTTTTTCTGGAGAATAATATGTCAAAAGAATTTTCAGAGCCGTTTTGTAGTGTTCTTTTTTAACGTTATCACTATTTGGTGCCGAAAAATAGGCAAGCCATGTTTTTTGGTACATTAAGCGTGCTTCTTTCTTGTCTTCTTCGTTCTTGTCTTCTTCGTACATTTCGCGTGCTTCTTTCTTGTCTTTCTTCGGCGTCACGTTGTTGTTCCTAAATGTCCTGCTTTCGCGTGCTTCACTGCTTTCGAACGGATGCACTTCCATGTATTGGTCCAGAT
>CESE01056405.1_pt1 | contig 15427 bp, 20 predicted proteins | sample 350271 | NCBI WGS metagenome assembly CESE01 (sample SAMEA2621536, study PRJEB7988) | marine metagenome | isolation source: saline water (ENVO:00002010), including | reverse complement strand
GTTAACGCAATGCAGAGGACAGCGTGGTCCGTCAATAAGGACATCCTGAACCTCGTCAATGAGATGTGGGACAACGGTGTTGAGTGGTGTAATTCAATCCCACCTCGCTTCAATGAAGAGTCAGCTAAAGAAGAGGACTTTGAGTTAGAAACCAAACAGCAATGGGCAGCGTATTACAAAGAGAAGAACAGGATTGAGGCCAGCAATCGGGAGAGTGCAGCCAAGAGAATAGCCTTCAGTAGTACCATGTCCACTGCACAGGAATTCAGCGAATTTGATGAGTTCTACTTTGGATACAACCTCGACTTCCGTGGTCGTGTCTACGCGGTCAGTGCCTACAATGGGATGGGACCGGACGAGATGAAAGCCACCCTCCGGTTTGCAAATGGCAAGCCTTTAGGTGAGTCAGGTTGGAGGTGGTTAGCCATTCACCTAGCCAACACGGGTGCGTTTGACAAGATAGATAAGGACACGCTTGAAGCACGGGTGCAGTGGGTGATGGACAACGAGCATTGGATTATGCAGTGCGTTGAGAATCCATTTGAGAACCGTCAGTGGTGTGATGCTGACAAGCCTTTGCAATTTATGGCAGCAGCTATGGAATGGAAAGGATTCCTTGAGCAGGGTGATGCGTTTGTGTCTCACCTGCCTATCGCCCTTGATGGGTCAGCGAGTGGACTTCAACACCTGTCGATGGCTACTCAATGTGCCAGCACAGCACTGAACGTGAACCTGCTACCTGTCGATAAGCCTATGGACCTCTACCAGATTGTCGCTGACAAAGTGGTGGTGCAACTAAGGAAGGACAGCGAACAACCACATGAACATTGGGGTGCTCCAATCCTCAACAACATGGGTGTGAGGGTCCCAAATTATACTGAGCTTGCACTTGAGTGGCTGAAGCATGGCTTCGGGAGGGTCCATGCGAAACGTAGCTGCATGACATATTCGTATGGCTCCAAGCAGTACGGATTCAAGGAGCAAATACAGAGCGATGTGATGCATCCATTAATGCGTGACTGTAACAAGACAGGTAAGGATTTCCCGTTCAGTTATGACAACGGATACCGTGCATCTAGTTACATTGCAAGGTTGCTTTGGGATGCCGTTGTTGATTCAGTCAAACGTCCAGCCCATCTTATGGATTGGCTCACTGATGCTGCGAGTAAGGTGGCAAAGGAAAAGTTCCAGATGCCTGATGGTTCTCACCATGCCATGCCTGTACGTTGGACAACACCGCTTGGATTCCCTGTCGTTCAAAGTTACTACGACACCAACCCCAGACGTGTGAAGACTAGCATCAATGGCAACCTAGTCTACCTCACGCTAAAGGAATCGACTGACCAGATATGCACTCGCAAATCTGCACAGGCAATGGCCCCTAACTGGGTTCATGGCTGTGATGCTGCTCACCTTCAGCTAACAGTCTCAAGGGCCGCAGAATCTGAGCAGGGTATAAACAGCTTCAGTCTTATTCATGACTCATTCGCCACACATGCAGCGGACACTGATGAGTTCTGGCACATCATCAGAGAATCTATGGTTGAGATGTATCAGGCAGGTGACATTGTGCATGGACTCTACTTAGAGTTGAATGCCCAGATGAAACCGGAGAACCGTGAAGAGATTCCATTGCCGCCTAGTAAAGGCACACTGGACCTAGCTGCTACGGCATCATCACGTTATTCTTTTGCCTAATAGTTTCCGTACTGAAGTGGTGTCCTTACTGGGGTAGAGCAAAGGTTGCACTATCACGGTAAGAAAACCGTAACCAGCTAAACAGCTAATGCCCTCTCGTAAAACAGGGGGCTTTTTTATGGAGAAAGACCATGACATTTGAACAGACCCAAGCTTGCCTTCTAACAATGAATGGCCAGCCCTTACCACTTGACCTTATCGCTGCATTGATAAATCAAGGAATCATTATCAGTGAGTTCCTTAGAGCTTGCCGAAATTAAACCAGCGCACTAAGCGCACCTGACAACTAGGATAACTATGTCAAATAAAATACCACAAATCATCACACCTGAAGGCCGGACCGAATGGCTTAAGGCGTTCACCCCCGATTATAAGTTCAACGAAAATGGGGAGTTCGGATGCACCCTCAACATGGAGAACGCAGTTGCTCTACCTCTAATGGCTCAGCTTGATGAGTACATGGAGAAAGCTATTGCTGACGCTATGGAAGAGACAGGTAAGTCCAAGGATAAAATCAAAACCAACCCACCTTACACCATCGATGATGAGACAGGTGATGTGTCCTTCAAGTTCAAGCTCAAGGCCCTTGTCAATGGACGCAATGGTGACTTCACCCAGAAGCCGTTGGTCATCGATGCCCGTAAGCAGGTTATTACTGAAGAGGTTCCGACTTGGAATGGTAGCCGTGTTCGCATTGGCTTCCAACCTATCACCTACTACACAGGATTAGTTGGTGCTGGTGTATCACTACGCATGAAGACTGTCCAGCTTATTGAAGCATTGGATGGTGGTGGTGGAGCAGGGAATGCAGCGTCAGGCTTCGATGTTGAAGATGGCTTTGAGTTCACAGCTAGCCAGCCAATTGTATCTCCAACTTCAGCACCCTCATTAGAAGCGGAGTTCGATGACGTACCCTTCTAAAGACTATTTTGTTGGTCTGAAGTATGGGTTCCGTTCTGGACTTGAGAAGCGGGTTGCCGATGAGCTTACCAGCCAAGGCATCCTTTTCTCATATGAAGAACAGAAGATTGAATACACAAGACCCGCCCGTCAATCGAAGTACACACCTGACTTTGTAATCGGAACAATGATTATAGAAACAAAGGGAAGATTTCAGACTGACGATAGAGCCAAGCATCTGCTCATCAAGGACCAACACCCTCATCTGGACATAAGGTTTGTGTTCAGTAATCCCAAACAAAGAATCTCTAAAACTTCAAAGACTACATACGCAATGTGGTGTTTGAAACACGATTTCAAATTCGCCAAAGGGAGTATACCAATCGAATGGCTAAGCGAAAAACAACTGACTACATAATCATCCACTGTACGGCTACACGCCCTAGCATGGATATAGGATTTACACAGGTGGATGCATGGCATCGTCATCGTGGATTTCTGGGATGTGGTTACCAAATTATAATCAGGCGTGATGGAACAATGGAGGATGGGCGGCACATAGATGATGTAGGTGCACACGCCCGTGGCTACAACCACAACTCTATTGGCATCTCATTGGTCGGTGGTGTCACCGAAGATGATGTCAACATTTCTGAAAATAATTTTACACCAATACAGTTCGACACACTGTCGGACTTAATCACTACCTTGCAACTGTCCTACCCAAACACTGAAGTTCTAGGACACAGGGACCTCCCTGATGTGCAGAAACAGTGCCCATCCTTTGATGTTAAAGAGTGGCTCAGTTAGCAAAGGTTGCACCATCACGGTAAGCAAACCGTTAGGCCCTCTTCGGAGGGTCATCATTCTTATGAACTCAACTTTCGAGAGAAAAATTTATGACGCAATCTAAACAAGTTATGAAGCACCTTAACACTGGCCGTTCACTTACTTCTATTGAAGCGATAGGCCTGTATGGCATCACCCGTCTAGCTGCTGTAGTACACACGCTTGCTAAGCAAGGCACTGTCATTAACGTAAACATGAAGACTGGTGTACGTGGCTGCGCTTACGCTAGCTACTCACTCTAATGTCTAAGCGCGACCAAGATGATAGCCCTATGGTTGGACGTGAGAGTTGCCCTAGCTGCAACTCACGCGACAACCTAGTGCGTTATGCATCAGGCAGGGCTTACTGCTTCTCTCTCAACTGTAACCACATGGAGTGGCCTGATGAGGGTGGAGATATTAAAACTGTTAGTAGGAGTACACGCATGGCAAGTTCATTGATAGATGGTGAAGTCCGTTCACTTAGACAGCGAGGTATCTCTGAAGAGACAGCCCGCCACTTCGGTTACAAGGTTGGTAGCCACAATGGACAAGCCGTTCACATCTGCCCACTCCACAACACGGAAGGTAAGCTGGTCGCGCAGCAATTACGCACGGCTGATAAGAGCTTCCCTATCTTGGGAGACTTCAGTCAGATGCCTATGTTCGGCACTAACCTATTTGCATCAGGTAAGAAGCTAGTAATCTGTGAAGGCAGCATCGATGCAATGAGTATCTCGCAGATACAAGACAACAAGTGGCCTGTTATATCCGTACCAAATGGTGCGGCTGGTGCAGCTAAATCCATTGCTGCAAACATGAGTTACTTTAATGACTTCCAAGAAATTATCCTACTTATGGATGGAGATGCAGCAGGTGAGGCAGCAGCCAAAGCTTGCGCTCCACTGTTTGAGGCAGGCAAGTGCAAGATAGGGAACATCAATGGCTTTAAGGATGCCAACGAAGCCTTGCTAGCTGGTAAGCATCGTCTAGTTATGGATGCAATATGGAACGCTAAGACCTACAGGCCTGATGGTATCGTAAGTCTTAAAGACATCCGTGCAGAACTAGACAAGCCTGTGGAATGGGGCCTGCCTTGGTTCCTGAAGACACTCAACGATAAGACTTATGGCCGTAGGTACGGTGAAGTTTATTGTCTGGGTGCTGGAACTGGTGTAGGCAAGACTGATTTCCTAACACAACAAATCATCTACGATATGCAAGTGTTGAAGGAGAGGGTAGGTGTGTTCTTTCTAGAGCAGATGCCTACTGAGACAGCCATTCGTTTAGCAGGTAAACACGCTAGCAAATTGTTCCATATACCAGATGGTGATTGGACAGTTGAGCAGCGCAGTGAAGCTATTGATGCTTTAGAAGAGTCAGACATGATTCGCCTCTATGATTCCTTCGGGGTCTGTGAGTGGGATGTTGTCAAATCTAACATCGAGTATATGCACCACGCTGAAGGTATTCGTATCTTCTACATTGACCACTTAACAGCACTAGCCACAGGGCAGGGTGTTGATGAGCGCATAGAGTTGGAGCGTATCACTTCGGACATCGCTAAGATTTCCAAGAGACTAGGTATCATCATCACGATGGTGTCTCACCTCGCTACTCCTGATGGCAAACCTCACGAAGAGGGTGGCCGTGTATCAATCAGACACTTCAAAGGCAGTCGAGCTATCGGCTTCTGGTGTCACTATATGTTTGGCATGGAGCGTGACCAACAGGCTGAGAATATAAAGGACAGGCAGACTACTACCTTCCGTGTTCTCAAGGACCGCTACACAGGTCAAGCAACTGGCATGACTATTCCACTCAACTACAACCAAGCAACTGGACATCTCTACGAGCAGACTGTGTTTGACATAGTTCCTTGTGAGGATTTGATGGCTGCTTTCTAGGGAAAAATTATGAAGCTCATTGTCGATATTGAAACCAACGGATTGCTGGATGAACTAACGTGTATCCACTGTATCGTGGCTAAGGATGTTGACACAGGTGAGGTTCATTCCTTCCGTCCCAATGAGATAGCCAAGGGCATCAAGCTACTAGAATCTGCTGATGAGTTAATAGCTCACAACGGAATTAAGTTTGATGTACCTGCTATCAAGATGCTTTACCCATCATTCAAATCACCATCAGTGTTAGACACATTGGTGTGTGTGAGATTGATTTGGTCCAGCATTAAAGAGGACGATGCTGTCCGCTTAGAACACGAGCCAGGATTTCCAAGAAAGATGTTTGGGTCCCACTCTTTAAAGGCGTGGGGCTATCGCTTAGGCAACCTCAAAGGAGACTACGCTCAGCAAGAATCTGCATGGGATGTGTTCTCTGAAGAGATGCTAACCTACTGCCAACAGGACGTTGAAGTAACGGCTGACCTGTACGCAGAGATAATCAAACAAGACTACAGTGAACAGGCATTAAAGCTTGAGCATCAAGTGGCTTGGATTATGGCAAAGCAAGAGCGCAATGGATTTGTGTTTGATGAGAAGAAGGCTGCACTATTATATCGTGAGCTATCTGCCAAGAGGACAGACATCAGAGCAAAGCTAGATGGTTTGTTTAAGCCTTGGATTATTGCAGGTCCTCTCAAGACACCTGCTAGGACAGTCAACTATAAAGATATAACCCGTGCGTCTGTGGTGTCTGGTTGTGCTTACACACCCATCACAATCATGGAGTTCAACCCATCATCTCGCAATCAAATAGCAGACCGCTTAGTGAAAGTGCGTGGATGGAAACCTAAAGAGTTCACCAAGAGTGGGCAAGCTAAGGTTGATGAGACTACGCTGACGGGACTCCCCTTCCCTGAAGCTAAGGTCATGGCTGAATACTTCATGCTACAGAAGCGCATCGCTCAGTTGTCTGACGGAGCGCAAGGCTGGTTGAAGGTTGTGAAGGATGGAAAGATTCATGGCTCCATCAATCCCAATGGTGCTGTCACAGGACGGGCAACACACGCATACCCCAACATTGCACAAGTGCCTTCACTCTCTGCACCCTATGGTCAAGAGTGTCGTGAGTTATTCACTGTCCCTAAAGGATGGAAGCTCATGGGTGCAGATGCTTCTGGCCTAGAATTGAGATGCCTCGCGCATTTCATGGCTGCTTATGATGGTGGTAAGTATGTGAATGTTGTCCTTGATGGTGACATCCACACAACCAACCAACTAGCAGCAGGCCTGCCTGACAGACCATCAGCAAAACGATTCATCTACGCTTTTAATTATGGCGGAGGTGACCAACTGATTGGTGAACTGGTAGGCGGTGGTAGGAAGCAGGGCAAGGCTATCAAGGAAAGATTCTTAGCCAAGACACCTGCGCTTGCCAAGCTGCGTGACCAAGTGATGTCTAGCTCTGGTCGTGGTTATATTTATGGCTTGGACCGCAGGCGTGTCCATATCAGGAGTTCACACTCAGCATTGAATGCGTTGCTTCAAAGTGCAGGCGGCATTATTTGTAAGCAGTGGCTGGTCCAATTTGTTAAGTCAATGAGGTCAGCAGGTTTGCAGCATGGGTGGGATAAAGACTTTGCAATGTGTGCATGGGTCCACGATGAAATCCAAGTTGCGTGTAGGGCAGACGTTGCCCAACAGGTAGGTGAGATAGCTGTCGCTTCAATCAAAGAAGTCACCAGTATCTTCAAGTTCAAATGTCCACTAGATGGAGAATTTAATGTCGGAGATAACTGGGCAGACACTCACTAAGGTACTTAACAATGCCTACCAAAATCCCTTCACCACTCGCAGTAACTTTGCCAGAGAACACGCTGAGCTTGTCGCTGTCTGTGCGTGTGAGGGTTTAATATCAACACGTCATGTAGGTACTGACCAATTTGGAAGACGCTGGCACATAACTGTCATGGGTCTTATGCGTCTACGTGAATCAGGAGAGCATCCAGATGGCTGAAGAAATACCCATAGGTGAAGACCAACGTCCGAAGGACCGTGTGAAATTAGGCGTGTCCCCCTCTACTATTGTAGAAGAAATGGACTGTAGAAAAACCCAAGTAGTTAGCTCAGCTTACCTAGCTTTCATTATCGCTGACAGTCACAAGTATGAATGCATGATGACCTGTGGTCTTGAAGATTGGGAGAGGTATCCGATGGCCATTGCTATGTATGAGAATGAGAAGGTTGGTGCTGATATATGATTGAAACACTAATGCTTGTACTGGTGTGTCTCAGCTTTTCAGTGGTGTCTGTGGCTGTAGCATTTAGCTTTGCCATGAATGCATACCTCGATTGGCAAGAGCAGCACGTAGCTATCGAGCATGGCATCCGTGTCATTACTGAACGTAACTCTAGAGAAGGAGAACTCAATGACGACTCTATTAATTGATGGTGACATCTTAGCATTCCAAGCAGCAGCGGCCACCGAGATTGCTACTAAGTGGGATGATGATATGTGGACACTCCATGCCTCTGAAGCTGATGGCCAACGCCACATCAGAGATGCCTTAGTCTCCATTCAGAATGCCACTAAGTGTAAAGTGATGCGCGTGTTCCTGACAGGCAAGAAGAACTACCGCACTGAAATCTTAGGGACATACAAGGGCAACCGCAAGGACACCCGTAAGCCTATGACTCTAGGTGTTCTGAAGGGCTGGCTCATCGATGAGTATGATGCTGAGCTTACAGAACCTTATGAGGCAGATGACCTGATTGGTATCGCAGCCACTGATGATACAAACACAATCATTGTCTCTGAAGATAAAGACTTCTTGTGTGTGCCATGTCGCCTGTACAACCCACGTCATTCAGACAGGGGCGTGGTGACTGTGAGCTTAGATATGGCAGACCGCTATTTCTATTCACAAGTTCTGACAGGTGATGCTTCTGACAACTACAAGGGATGTCCCCAAGTTGGACCAGTTAAAGCTGACAAGATTCTTGATGCTGCTGCGGCTGACTACTGGCCTGCTGTTGTGGCTGCCTTTGAGAAGGCTGGGCTAGGTGTCGATGATGCCTTAGTTCAAGCACGGTGTGCGCGCATCCTAAGAGTTGAAGACCTAATCCCTTACCAAGAGGAACCACCCTTATGGACCCCACCATAAACGAAGGCACTCTCCGCCAAGAGGGGGGTGACCACTACGTTCATCCCATCCAACCTATCGAATACATTATGAAGAATGAACTAGACTTTTGTGCAGGCAACATCGTGAAGTATGCGACACGCGCTCCACACAAGGGGCAGTTTGAATCTGATGTTAAAAAGATAATCCATTACGCAGAGCTTTGGCTTGAACTCCAGCACCTGAAGTACGACTGAGAAATAATTATGATTATAAAATTTTACACTGAAGGGTGTGCGCCATGCAAAGCTGTGACCCAAGTTATGAATAGCATGGACATTCCCTACCATGAAATTAACATTGGTCAGAACATTGGCGAGGCTATCAAGTACAAGGTTATGAGTGTCCCCACCTTATTGAATGCTAAGACAGGTGAAAGGCTGGTAGGTTTTAAAAGCATCAGTCACACAACGGAGTGGCTCAATGACAATCAAGATTGATTACTCCCGTAACAGTTTACTGTCAGAGCAGGCATCCACACTTCTCAAAGACTACTACTGTCGTGATGGGGAAGACCCACAAGATGCCTATGCAAGAGCAGCTACTGCCTACTGTCGTAATGACTACGACTTAGCACAGCGCATCTATGACTACGCCAGCAAAGGCTGGTTCATGTTTAGCTCACCTCTATTATCTAATGCCCCCGCGCAAGGAGAGAAAGTCCGTGGACTTCCTATCAGTTGTTTCCTTAGTTACGTGCCTGATAGCTTGGATGGTCTTATCGGACATACGACCGAGCTTAGATGGCTTTCCGTTAAAGGTGGCGGAGTCGGTGGTCATTGGTCTGACATCCGTAGCGTTAGTGATGTTGCTCCTTCTCCGATTCCTTTCTTAAAGACTGTCGATAGTGACATGACTGCATACAGGCAGGGCAAAACTCGCAAGGGTTCTTATGCTGCCTACATGGACATTAGTCACCCTGACATCATTGAGTTCATTAACATACGTGTACCTACGGGTGGTGACCCCAACCGCAAGGCGTTCAACATTCACAACGCAGTCAACATCCCTGATTCATTCATGGATGCTGTAAACGATAATGAACAGTGGCAACTATTAGACCCTAATGACAAAACAGTTAGGGACACAATGCCTGCCCGTGAGTTATGGGAACGCCTAATCGAAACTCGCTTCCGCACTGGTGAGCCATACCTGAACTTCATTGATGAAGCTAACCGCCACCTACCACCAGCGATGAAAGAGAAAGGACTGACAATTCATGGTTCAAACCTGTGCAATGAGATTCACCTTCCAACCTCTGAAGACCGGACAGCGGTGTGTTGTTTGTCCAGTGTTAACTTAGAACACTATCAGCATTGGAAAGACACCACGATGGTGGCTGACTTAATTGAGATGTTGGATAACGTCATTAGCTTCTTCTGTTTCCATGCACCTAAAGAACTCCGCAAGGCTGTCTTCAGTGCTACACAGGAGAGAAGCTTAGGTCTAGGTGCAATGGGTTTTCATAGTGCATTACAACGTGCCGGAATCCCGTGGGAATCTGTCATGGCTACTTCATATAACACTGAGATGTTCACCCACATCAAGGCTCAAGCTAGAGCAGCATCTGTCTACCTAGCAGAAGAACGTGGGGCTTGCCCAGATGTTGAGGGTGTCCGTAACTCTCACCTGTTGGCTGTAGCACCTAATGCAAACTCATCAATCATTGCTGGTTGTTCAGCGTCCATTGAACCACTTAAATCTAATGCGTTCACACACCGTACTAGAGTAGGGGCCCACCTTGTTCGTAACCCTTATCTAGATAAAGTTATCAGGGAAGAGGCCGAGCTATGGCAGCACAATCCTGATGCGTGGATGGAGGAACAGTGGACATCAATCATCCTCAATGAAGGTAGCGTACAGCACCTTGAATGGATGGACGAATGGCACAAGGAAATCTACAAGACCGCTTTCGAGCTGGACCAAAGGTGGGTAGTAGACCATGCAGCAGAGCGTCAACCATACATCTGCCAAGGTCAATCCGTGAACCTATTCTTCCCTTCTGGGACGGATAAAGCTTACGTTAATGAAGTCCACCTTCGGGCTTTCAACAAGAAACTTAAAGGACTCTATTACTTGCGAACCTCTGCAAGTGCTAAGGCTGACACTGTTAGCTTCAAGCCCACCCGCGTAGCTCTCAAAGACTATGCAGATGATGACGAGTGCCTTTCCTGTCAAGGATAACAGAATGAAATTTAACCACGAAAGCTTCTTGGTGTTTGATGCCGAGCATCCTGAGATTTATGAAGGGTTTAGAAGGTATGCATTGAAAGCATTAGCAGTCCGTAATAGATGGAGTGCAAGGGCTATATTCCACGCTTTAAGATGGGAAACATTATTGGACTCTGGAGGGGATTATAAAATTCCTAATGGGTGGAGTCCTCATTACGCTAAAAAGTTTATGGATGAGTCTCCAGAGCATGAAGGATTCTTTCAACTTAGGAATGCTGCATGAGTCTATTAACCCCGTCACTCGCATACAAACCCTTCTCCTATTCCAGCTTTGTTAACCAAGCAATTGAGCATGACAAGCTACACTGGGGTGAATGGGAATGTGACTTACAAGAAGATGTTGCTCAGTGGAAGTCTGGAAAGATTTCTGCACCTGAGAAAAACTTCATCACCCAAATCCTCCGTCTATTCACACAGTCAGATGTGATAGTCGGGGGTAGCTATGTGGATGTGTTCCTTCCTCGCATTAAGAATAATGAGGCAAGGATGATGATGTTGTCATTCGCCCAGCGAGAGACAATCCACATGCGCTCTTATGCTTTGCTCAATGACACCCTTGGATTCCCAGAGTCTGAGTACACAGCGTTCCTTGAGTACGATGCTATGGCTGAGAAAATTGAATTCATGCAAACCTTTGACCCTGACACTAAGCAAGGGCTGGCTAAAGCTCTAGCCCAAACTGTTTGTAATGAGGGCATGAGTTTGTTCTCTGCATTCGTGATGCTCTTAAACTTCCAACGAACCGGAAAGCTCAAAGGCATGTGCGAGATAGTTGAGTGGTCAATCCGTGATGAAACTATTCACGTTGCTGGAATGACTGAACTATTCCGTACCTATATTAATGAAAACCCAGAGGTCGTAACAGATGAATTCAAGCTCTCTATATACGAGATGTACCGCACTGCTGTTGCGCTTGAAGATAAGGTTATTGATTTGGCGTTTGAGTTGGGAGGTGTGGAAGGTATCACGCCAAGTGAAGTCAAAGATTACATCCGGTTTATAGCGGATAGGAGACTCGTGAATCTCGGATTGAAACCCAACTGGGATATAAAAGAGAACCCACTACCTTGGCTAGATTGGGTATTAAATGGTGACAGCTTCAAGAACTTCTTTGAAGGTCGCGTAACGGACTACTCAGCAGACGGTATGTCTGGTGACTCATGGGGATGGTAAACATGTCTCGACAAATACGTAAGCAAAAACCTAGTCGTGTGATTAAAGGAAAGTTTGAAGAAGAGCGTTCTCCTCGCAAAGCACTCCAGCCGAAGAATAAAATGCAAGCAAGGTACATTGAAGCTATTAACAACTTCACTCAGACCATAAGCTTGGGCTGTGCTGGAACAGGTAAGACTTACATAGCCAGCACAATGGCAGCGCATCTTTATATGCAGGGAACCATCAATAAGATAATTCTCACTCGACCAAATGTCCCTTCGTCAAGAAGTTTAGGAAGTTTTCCTGGCACTATAGAAGAGAAGATGGCTCCTTGGACTACGCCTGTGGTAGAAGTGCTTAAGAACTGCATGGGTGGGGCGTATGAGAACGCTATCAGGCGTGGTGCAATTGTTGTTGCTCCGTTTGAAACCATGCGTGGGTCATCCTTTAGTGATGCATTTGTAATCATGGATGAAGCCCAGAACACAACACCAGAAGAGATGAAGATGTTCACCACCAGAATTGGTGAGAACTGTCGCATCGTAATCAATGGTGACATAAAACAATCTGACATCCGTAGCACTAGCGGCCTGTCCACAATCATTGACCTCGCACAACGCTTTAACCTTCCTGTACCTATTATTGAATTTGGTATTGAGGATGTTGTTCGTAGTGCTGAATGTAAGATGTGGATTAAGGCATTCGATAAAAGTCAATCAAATCAATCAAAGGTTGCCCCATAAGGGTTATAAACTATGAGTACCCCTGATTTCCCCTTTATTCCTTTAGAACTCGTTGAGCATCTAGAGAAAATAATTACCGATTGCGTTCCACGTCTTGAAGATAGTGAACGTGAAATATTCCACCATGTTGGTGCTGTCCATGTTGTCCGTTTATTAAGGATGCAATATGAAGCCCAGAATGAAACTGAACAAATGGAGCATTAATATATGTGTTTTGGTTCTAGCCCTAAGCCAACCCCAGCACCCCCACCACCCGCTGACCTAGCACCTGCTGCACCTCGCATTGGTGCTGCTGGAAATGTAGACAACAAGCGAACACAAACCAAGGCCGCAAAGAAAGGCACTAGCTCACTACGGATTGCCCGTAATGTTGGTGGTACTTACAATGCTGGTACTAACATCCCTAAAAAAGGGTAGGACACTATGACCTCTATTCACCAGCGATATGAAAAGTTGGAGACAGAGCGTACACCCTTCCTTACGAGAGCGAGAGAATGCAGTAAGCTAACTCTACCGACTCTAGTTCCTGATGCGGGACACAGTTCTAGCAGTACATTTGATACGCCTTTTCAAGGCATTGGTGCGCGTGGTGTAAATAACCTCGCATCTAAATTACTACTAGCATTGGTCCCACCTAACTCACCATTCTTCCGCCTCACAGTGGATGATTTTAAGTTACAGGAACTCACCCAACAAGAGGGTGCTAGGGCAGAGGTGGAAGAAGCACTGTCATCAATTGAACGTGCAGTGATGTCGGAGATTGAATCAAGCTCTGTACGCATTGCAACCTTTGAAGCTTTAAAACATCTGTTAGTGGCTGGTAACGTATTGCTATATCTACCTGAGCAAGGTGGTATGCGTGTGTTCCACATGGACAGGTATGTCATCAAACGTGACCCTATGGGTAATGCGTTAGAGATGATTACTAAAGAAGACATCTCACCAGAAACACTCACGCCTGAATTGCAGATGCTGTGTGACATGGACCCTGACAAAGATGATGGTTATGGCCATGAATCAGTACAGCTTTACACCCGTGTCATCCGTGATGGAAAGAATTGGAAAGTGAGCCAAGAGCTTAAAGGGAAAGAAGTGCCAAATTCTGAAGGCACATACCCCTTAGAAAAGACCCCTTGGATTCCTTTACGACTCTCTCGCATTGACGGGGAATCTTGGGGACGCGGTTATGTTGAAGAATATCTAGGTGACTTGAAGTCACTTGAGACTTTGACACAAGCAATTGTTGAAGGCTCTGCAGCCTCAGCTAAAGTCTTATTCCTAGTCCGACCAAATGGCACAACCCGTGCGCGTGTATTAGCTGAAGCACCTAATGGAGCAATCCGTGAGGGTGATGCTGCTGATGTAAGTACGCTACAAGTTCAGAAGCAAGGCGACTTCCAAATTGCATTCCAAACTGCACAGGAAATCAAAGAGCGTTTAGCTTACGCCTTCTTAATGAACTCATCAGTACAGCGCAATGCTGAACGTGTGACCGCTGAAGAAATTCGTTACATGGCAGGTGAATTAGAAGATGCCCTTGGTGGTATCTACTCAATCCTGTCTCAGGAATTCCAGCTTCCTTTAGTGAACCGATTACTTTTACAGATGCAGAAGCAACGCAAAGTGCCTGCTCTTCCCAAAGGTATCGTCCAACCAACAATAACCACTGGCCTTGAAGCACTAGGCCGTGGGCATGACTTAAATAAACTAGCAGCCATGTTGGAGCAACTCAGTCAGTTAGGCCCAGAGACACTTATGAAGCACATGAATATTGGAGACTATATCTCCCGTGTGGGAACTTCATTAGGTATTGATATGAAGGGTTTGATTAAGACAGAAGAAGAGATGAACCAAGAAATGCAGCAAGCTCAGATGCAACAAACAGGGCAGCAATTAGCTCCCCAAGCATTTGATGCTGTTAAAGAACAAATGATGGCTCAACAACAACCCCAAGGAAATGAAGAACAATAATGGTAGAAACAGTAACAATTAAGCAAGAACCACAACCTGATTCACAAGAGCATATTGATGCAATGGTGGCTAAGGCGGAAGGCGCAACAACTGAACCTGTACAGGAGAACCTTGAAACCCCAGCGGATGATAGGCCTGAGTGGTTACCTGAAAAGTTCAAAACACCTGAAGACTTAGCTAAGTCCTATGCAGCATTGGAAAAGAAGATGTCCAGCGGAGAGAGTGCAGATACCCCTGCAACCCCTGAGACAGAGATTCCAACCGATTCTGCAGAAGAAGCAGTTGAGAACGCAGGTTTAGACTTTGATTCACTCCAGACGGAGTACCAAGCAAATCAGGGTCTAACTGATGACACCTATGATTCACTGGCTAAGTCAGGAATTCCCCGTGAAGTCGTGGACTCATACATCGCTGGCCAAGAGCAACTAGCCACATCATTACGAGCAACTATGTTCGATAGTGTTGGTGGTGAAGAAGCTTACGGAACCATGATGGGATGGGCAAGTACGAACCTAACGGCTGGTGAAGTAGATTCATACAACAAGACCATGAACAGTGGAGACACTGACCAGATTCAGATGACTGTACATGGTTTGAAAGCACGTTATCAAGCGGCCAACGGTAGTGACCCTAAGTTAATTAGTGGCGACACTACTGCTGCAAATGCAGGTGGCCGATTTGAAAGTGTAGCTCAGTTGACGGAAGCAATGAGGGACCCTCGTTATGCGAAGGACTCAGCATTCCGCAATAGCGTACAGAACAGGCTTTCAAATTCATCAATTCTGTAACACAACAAAGCCCCCTCAACTAACAGGGGG
>CESE01031017.1_pt1 | contig 15545 bp, 10 predicted proteins | sample 350271 | NCBI WGS metagenome assembly CESE01 (sample SAMEA2621536, study PRJEB7988) | marine metagenome | isolation source: saline water (ENVO:00002010), including | reverse complement strand
CAGTCTTTCGGGTCAACTCTTACCATGGAAATTTTACAAAACCCGTACCGCAATATTGGCCTGAACGTAGAAATTTTACGTAACATGCCCGCCCCATCAACCGATGCCTCTCAAGTGCAAACCTTACTAGCACGCTGCCCCAGTGCCGCCGTCACCCCGCTGGTACAGGCCGTAGAAATGGCAACTGATTTGGATGTTGGACAGATCAGCATCAAGGACGAACGTGCCCGAATGGGACTTGGCAGCTTCAAAGCCCTTGGAGCCTCTTATGTAATCGCCTATTCCGCCCTGGTTGAGGGGCAAGATCAGAGCCAGAAGACCTATGCTACCGCCAGCGCTGGAAACCATGGCCTAAGTGTGGCCGCTGGGGCCAAAGCATTTGGCGCCGCCTCAGTTGTGTTCATTAGTGAAACCGTACCAGAAGCCTTTGCCCAAAGATTGGCCGCCCAAGGGGCACAAGTGATGCGTGCAGGCAAGACTTACGAGCAAAGCATGGCTGCCGCGCAGGATGCGGCGCGCGACAATGGCTGGTCGCTGCTCTCAGACAGTTCTTGGCCCGGATACTTTGAGCCGAGCCACCGTCTGATGGAAGGTTACACCGCACTTATGGCCGAAGCAGATGGGCAAATGCAGGCTCCAAGCCATATTTTCCTTCAAGCCGGTGTTGGCGGCTTGGCGGGTGCCGCCGCTGCAATGGCCCGAAAACTTTGGGGCCAAGACTCACTAATCGTGGTTGTCGAACCAAGCCACGCTGCGGCTCTCCATGGCTGCATCATAGCCGGAGATTTCATAACCGCCACAGGTCTTGACAGCGCTATGGGCCGTCTTGATTGCAAAGAAGCCTCCTTAATCGCTCTAAAAGGCCTTGCCCGTGACGCCGATGTCTTTGCTCTGATCACTGAGGCAGAAGGCCAAGCTGGTGCAGACTATGCAGCGACACATGCGATGAAAAGTACAGCCTCCGGGGCCGCTGGATTGGCCGGTCTGTTGGCCTCACAATCGCATCGCGCGGCGCTTAAACTAGACAGAAGTTCGCATGTCATGCTGATCATGTCAGAAGGACCAGAATAATGACCAAAGGGTTTCCCGTTCAGGAATTCAAAACACGCGTCGCCAAGGCGCAAGTCCATATGTCCCAGCAGGGGTTGGATGCGATTTTGCTTACCACCGAGCCCGATGTGCGCTATTTCACGGGCTACCTGACCCGGTTTTGGGAAAGCCCCTGTCGTCCATGGTTTTTGGTGATCCCATCCACAGGTGATCCAATCGCCATTATTCCTTCAATTGGCACTGTATTGATGGCCCAGACGTGGATCACAGATATTCGGATTTGGCGCGCACCAGATTTGGACGATGACGGCGTCAGCCTCTTGGCCGATACCCTGCGCCACATCGGGCCACGCATTGGCACTCCAAGCGGCATGCAATCACATTTACGCATGCCACTGACTGACTTCGCACGGCTGAATGCAGCCCTGCCACAGTCAATTGGTGAAGATGGTGGCACCGTCCGAGCTCTCCGCATGATTAAATCTGATGCCGAGATTGAAAAAATTCGTACCGCATGCCAGATCGCAAACCGTGCCTTTGCACGGGTGCCGGAAATCGCACAGGCAGGTGTGCCTCTGGAACGGGTCTACCGAGACTTTCAACGCCTGTGCTTGGATGAAGGTGCGGATTGGGTACCATACCTGGCAGGTGCGGCCGCTCCGGGCGGCTACGGAGATGTGATTTCGCCCGCCAATGACCGTCCCCTTGCCGCAGGAGATGTTTTGATGCTGGACACCGGCTTGGTACATGATGGCTACTTCTGTGACTTTGATCGCAACTTCGCGGTGGGAGATGTGAGCGCTGAAGTGGGCATGGCTCATGGCGCTTTGATAGAGGCCACCCTTGCCGCTTTTGCAGCCGCCAGACCAGGTGCTACTGCGGCAGATCTATTTCATGTAATGGATGAGATCGTGACCGGTGGGGCTGGCGGATCCGACGCTGGGCGCTATGGCCATGGCTTGGGCATGAACCTGACCGAATGGCCCAGCCTGATCCCAACTGACAATACCGTCTTGACCGCTGGCATGGTGCTGACCTTAGAGCCCGGAATTGAAATTGCCCCAGGTATGGCGTTGGTACATGAAGAAAATATTGTGATACGCGATACTGGCGCGGAGTGGCTCAGCCAACCCTACGACCATGTCATGACAAGATTAAACACATGAGCTTATTTTCATATACAGCTGTAAGTATTGAGCCAACCCGTATTGGTATTATAGTTTTGCAATCCGACGAAACCATAGAACGGGATCTTATGGCCATGCGCGGTGATGCAGATGTATTCGTCAGCCGAGTGCCCAGCGGGCAAGAAGTAACAGCCGAAACCTTGGAGTCCATGGCGGGACATATCGCAGCCTCCGCGAGCCTATTCCCCCAGACCATTAGCTTTGACGCAGTGGGATACGGCTGCACCTCAGGCACTGCCCAAATCGGAGTCAGTGAAATTGAACGTCTGGTAAAATTCGGTACGCAAACTAAAACAGTCAGCCAGCCCGTCTCGGCGCTGGTGGCCGCGTGCGAGCATTTGGGCCTCAAACGCATCGCCTTTCTGTCACCCTACATCGAGGGTGTAAGCGCAAATCTGCGGCAGGTTTTACAAGATAATGGCGTTGAGACCCCAGCCTTCGGAACCTTTGGAGAAGCGGAGGAGTTCAAAGTAGTGCGCATTTCTGGCGCATCAGTGATGGAGGCCGCCACAGCATTGGTGCGTGATAGTAAGGTTGATGGCATCTTTCTCAGTTGCACCAATCTACGCACTTTGGATTTGATCATGCCATTGGAAGCGGCGCTAGACATGCCAGTTTTATCCAGCAATCTGGTACTGGCGTGGCACTTGGCACAGCTGTCAGGCAACCCCGAGGCCTTAAGCGGTCCCGGGCGATTGTTTGCATCTGCATCCTAGGTGGCCAGTAGCGCAGCATTGCCCCCTGCGGCAGTTGTATCGATGCAAATGGACTGCTCACGCAGCAACCATGTCTCAAAGCCCTCATCCATCAGCAGAGGCACAATCGGCCCCTCACGCTGGCTGAGCGCTTGGCGTAGAGCCTTACCATCAGACCCTGCATACACCACGGCTTCCAACTCAGCGATTTTGATCAAATCGCAAGGTGCAACTGTTGCGGCGATTGCAGAACAGCCCATAATGCGGGCTTGTTCGGCCCGCGCATGTGCACCCTGCCCCATGCAGAGCACCCGATCCTTAGGGATCAATACATAACGATTCGACTCTCCGGTTGGCCCCGGTAGGTCTTCGGCCTCATACTTCACATGCGCAGGCTTGGCGTCAAAGGCAGAGGTCACCTGCTCAACCGACAGCACCGGCGGCATATCTCCATGGTCGCTCAACTGGTTTTGCGCCACAAAGCGTGGCAAATAGCGCGGCCCACCAGCCTTGGGACCCGTTCCGCTTAATCCATTTCCACCAAAGGGTTGTGATCCAACCACCGCACCAATTTGATTGCGGTTGATATAAAGATTACCTACATTAATCCGACTTACGATCCGTTGCACCCGGTCGTCAATACGACTATGAAACCCGAACGTAAGACCATAACCACTGGCATTGATATCATCGATCACCTGATCCAAGTCCGCAGCTAAAAATGTGGCCAAATGCAATACTGGCCCAAATATTTCTTCACTCAGATCACCAATGCCTTGCACCGCAAGGACTGTTGGCGCCACAAATGTGCCGGTGTCAGGCGCTCGTGTTTGAAATAGGACCTTGCCCTGCGCGATATGTTGCAAGATTCTGGCTTGAGCCACGGGGTCAATGACCGGGCCCACATCACAGTCGGCATCGGCAGGGTTGCCCACCACCAAAGCCTGCATCGCACCAAATAGCATCTTTTGGAATTTCACCGCAATATCACGTTGCACATAGAGCACCCGCAAGGCGGAGCAACGCTGTCCAGCCGATTGAAATGCGCTAACCAGCACATCCCCGACCGCCTGTTCTAACAGGGCTGTGCTGTCCACGATCATTGCATTTAATCCGCCTGTTTCCGCGATCAAAGGTGCTGTGGGCGAAAGCCGATCAGCCATGGTGCGGTTGATCCGCTGGGCGGTAGCAGTCGAGCCGGTAAAGCACACCCCAGAGATCTTAGTCGCACTACATAACAACGGCCCCACGACGGCACCCTCGCCCACAACTAATTGCAAGCACGCAACAGGCACGCCCGCGCGGTGCAACAACTCCACGGCAACATGGGCAATCATGCTGGTGTTTTCTGCAGGTTTGGCCAGAACGCCATTGCCCACCGCCAAAGCCGCCGCAATTTGTCCAGTGAAAATCGCCAAAGGAAAATTCCAAGGGCTGATACAGGTGAATATACCGTCACCAGAAAAATTCTGCCGCTCTGCTTCAGCTGCATAATATCTAAGGAAATCTACGGCCTCACGCAACTCGCCAATGCAATCAGACAAGGTTTTGCCTGCTTCATAGGTTAACAAAGCGAAGAGCTCGCCCGCATGGGCCTCATAAAGATCAGCCGTTTGGCGCAGCACCTGAGCGCGTGTATTTGGGCTTGCATGCCAAGGGGTCACAGCATCGACTTTATGCGCCGCTTGTTCTGGTGATAAATACCGAACCTGTCCTATTCGTGCGCCAGATGCTGGATTTATGACCGTTTGGATATCACCTAAATCACCAAAGTCCCAATCTTGCAGGGTGGCGCGTACCGCTTGCAATTCCGCCAGCACCAACGGGTCCGATAAATCGAACCCCATAGAGTTGGGACGGGTTGGCATAAAAATATCCTGTGGACCCGCAATCTGTGGCCCCGCCTCACCCAGTTTTTTAAACGGATCAGCAGCGACCAATGCTGAGGGTACATCGGCGTCAAAAATTTGATTTACGAAGGATGAATTGGCACCGTTTTCCAACAACCTGCGCACCAGATAGGCTAGCAAATCACTGTGATGGCCCACTGGCGCATAAATCCGGCAATGAACACCCTGCTCTTTGACAACTTGATCATATAGCGCCTCTCCCATGCCATGTAACCGCTGAAATTCAAAATCAGAGGTCCCATGCACGGCGGCACTATGCAGAACAGCCGCTATGGTATGGGCATTATGGGTGGCAAATTGCGGATAGATTCGGTCAGACATGGCTAGCAATTTGGCCGCACAGCAGATGTAATTCACATCCGTATGATGTTTGGTCGCCAGAACCGGGAACCCTGGCAAGCTGTCCACCTGCGCCAGTTTGATCTCACTGTCCCAATAAGCACCTTTCACCAACCGTACCATGATGCGGCGATCCAAACCTTGAGCTAGGAGATAGAGCCAATCAATCACAAGGGCAGCACGTTTGCCGTAGGCCTGTACCACGACACCAAATCCGTCCCATCCCGCAAGGCTCGGCTCAGATAAAACTGCTGAAATTACGTCCAAAGACAGATCCAACCGCGCCGCTTCCTCTGCATCAATGTTCAGCCCAATGCCCGCAGATTTTGCCAAAAGTGCCAGAGATCGAGCACGCGGCACAAGATCGCGCATCACCTGATCTCGGTGCAGCAGGTCATATGTGGGATGCAGTGCTGATAATTTAATCGAGATACCGGGCTTTGTGCGGTTATCATCGCCCAAAGCCGCCTTCGCAATTTGAGAAATCGCATCCGCATAGGCCACGTGATAGCTGCGGGCATCTGCATCGTTCACGGCCGCCTCGCCCAGCATATCATAGCTGTAGCTATAGGAATGCGCCTCAAGGGTCTTGGCGCGCTTGATGGCCTTGTGGATGGTTTGGCCTAGCACAAATTGCTGCCCCATCTCCCGCATTATCCGCGCCACAGCTTGGCGGATCACCGGCTCACCCAAACGCTTGATCGCACCACGCAAGACGCCAGCTACTCCTTTGCCGGGCTCATCCAATACCTGGCCGGTCACAAATAACGCCCATGTAGATGCGTTAACTAAGGTAGAATGGCTTTCGCCCAAATGTTTACCCCATTCTGAGGGTGCAATCTTGTCTTCAATCAAAGCATCCATCGTGGCGGCATCCGGCACTCGCAGCAGGCTCTCAGCCAAACACATCAGGGCCACGCCTTCGTCAGACGACAGCCCATATTCGCCCAGAAATAATTCCATCATCGATGGCTTGGCCGAATGGCGCAGCTGATCAACCATGACGCAGGCCTGCTTGGAAATATCCACGCGGGCTGCAGCCCCCGGAGCAAAGACTGCAACAGCCGCAAGTACATCTGTGTCAGCGACAAATGCCTTCGAACGCATGTCCGCGCGTATTGTATCCATCAAAGTACACCTTTGGCGCGATTGACCATGCCAAACAAATCGCGCGGATCATCTGGATCTGCGAGCAAATCCAAATCGATATAATGGCCCGTGCGTTCCAATTGGTCGCGCACATAGCGCAGGGCAGAGAAATCTTCAGTCGCAAAGCCTACGCTGTCAAACAAAGTGATTTGCCGATCCGAACTGCGGCCTGGCATCTGACCCGTAATCACTTGCCATAATTCTGTGACGGGATGATCAGTGTCCAAAGCCTGAATTTCACCCTCAATCCGCGTTTGCGGTGGGTATTCTACAAAAATGTCAGCACGTAGCAAAATATCACGGTGCAACTCTGTTTTGCCTGGACAATCACCACCAATCGCATTGATATGCACCCCTGATCCAACCATATTATCAGTCAAAACGGTCGCGTTTTGCTTGTCTGCAGTGCAGGTGGTAATGATATCTGCGCCGGTGACAGCGGCCTCTGCAGTGGTACAAATCATGACATCTAGCCCTGAGTTTTCTAAGTTCTTGGCCGCCTTACGCGTGGCTTGGGCATCAACATCATACAGCCGCACCGCATTGATCCCCACCATCTCCTGAAAGGCCAGTGCTTGAAATTCACACTGCGCCCCATTTCCAATCAAGGCCATGGTGCGTGCGCCTTTGGGGCCCAGATATTTGGCAGCCATTGCGCTTGTAGCCGCGGTACGCAGCGCGGTCAGCACGGTCATTTCTGAAAACAATACTGGATAACCATTAGACACTCTGGCCAACACACCAAAAGCAGTAACAGTTTGAAACCCCCGGGCCATGTTAGACGGGTGCCCGTTCACATATTTAAAGCCATAATATTCCCCGTCTGAGGTGGGCATCAATTCGATCACCCCCTCCTCAGAGTGGGCGGCAATTCTTGGGGTGTTATCAAACAGGGGCCAACGGGCGAAATCCGCCTCAATATAGGCGCAAATTTCCCGCATCATTTGACGTGGGCCAATGGAATTAACAATTTTCATCATATCTTGAACTGAAACAAATGGCACCATGGCCAAAGCTGAAGGTTTTAGGTTAGTCATATCACAAACCTCTTGTCCGACGATCAAGCACCTTTCGACCCAGAAGCGAGGCGGTGAGATCGCACATAAGCGTTGCAGTTTTTCCCCGAATATCAAGGAAGGGATTTAATTCCGTCAGTTCAAGCGAAGTGGCCAAACCGCTGTCATGGATCATTTCCATGATCAAATGCGCCTCGCGGAATGTGGCACCACCTGGAACCGTGGTCCCAACTGCAGGTGCGATGCCTGGATCCAAAAAATCGACATCAAAACTGACATGCAAAAGCCCATTTGCCACAGCAACTCGTTGCAAAAACGCTTCCATAGGTTTGACCGCCCCCAATTCATCAATTCGACGCATGTCATAGACGTCAATGCCTAAGTCACGGATAAAATGATGCTCAGCCAAATCAACGGATCGCAGACCTATCATACAAATATTGGCAGGATCTAACGGTGCTGGAACTGGGGGAAAAATATCTTCAAAGCTGGGCATTCCCAGCGCATATGCCATAGGTGTGCCATGCAGATGCCCACTCAACGTGCTAGTCAATGTGTTTATATCAGGATGCGCATCCAGCCAAAGCACAAATTGTGGCCGCCCAATTGCTGCAGCCGCCTGGGCCAAGCCAGTCAATGTGCCAGCCGCCATCGAATGATCACCACCTATAAAAATTGGAAACGTATCCAGAGCTGCTAGCTCGGCAGTGCGGACTTGAATGTCGCGCGTCCAAGCTACAATTTCTGGCAGTTTTTTTAAATGCGCGGGGCCCAACACCTCAGGAACATCTATTGGAAAAGGTAAATTTCCCAAGTCGCTTAGGCCAAACCCCTGAGTAGTGATGACTTCTCCCAAGCCAGCCGTGCGAAAAGCATCAGGCCCCATCAGACAGCCGCCGCGTCCAGTACCAGCCTGCAACGGCAGGCCTAAAATTGTGCAATGATTTATCATAAGGCGTTCCAGTAGTTTTTTTGTAGGTTGTCATCACGGGGCTTGAACAATAAGCCTAAATAGTGTTCAAAAAATATAATTATTGATCAATTTATAGGGTTAATTATATAATATGTTCAAAATAAATGATATCGATCGACAAATTATTGCCCGACTCCAAATTGATGGTCGCGCCACTGTGACTACTTTGGCCGCAGTATTGGGGCTGGCGCGGGGTACGGTGCAGGCACGCTTGTCCAGATTGATAAGCAGCCGCACCATCAAACGGTTCACCATCGACTTAAACACGCTGGAAACGAATGAGTTGGTACGCGCCGTTATGATGATCGAAGTCCGCGGTAATACAGCCGAATCAGTGCAAAAGGCCTTGCAAAGGATGCCCGAGGTCTCTGCTCTGCACCGCACATGCGGGGTGTGGGATTTGGTGGTCGAGCTGGAAACTACCAGCCTTTATGAATTTGACGGTGTATTATCACGGATCAGAGAACTCACTGGGGTGTCAAACTCCGAGACTTGCCCTTTGCTGCGGCGCGTCAGCTGACACGCTGATCAATCTTCGGTTTGTTTAGAAACTTCAAGATTGGGGTGGTGAAGGCCCCCGGGGGATTATATCAGTCAAAATACTTTATTTTTAGCACAAACAGACTTTGCGCCCCACAAATTAAAAGGCATTTACCAGTACATCACCAACAGCCTACTTTAGCAAAGCCGTGCTATCCATAATCATGACATTAGGCCCACCAGTTTCAGCAATAAATGAAGCGTTTGGTAATAAATTATTGGTTATCATGCCGTTGACGCGGTGAGCTGTGGCTGTGGCTGTGGCTGTGGAGTTTGGGATCTAGTTATAGCGCTGCAAACTAAGAGAATCTATTAGTTCGATTGCGTTGTGGCGCGGATCAGATAGTTAAATTGCGTCTCAAACTCTGAGACCTGCCCTTTGTTGCGACGCGTCAGATAAGCTATCTGTATACAACTTATCGGTATTTAATGACATTACAGTCTTAGTCGTAGCATAAACGCCTATTTTTAGCACAAATCCACAAGCATTGATCTATGAAACTAGCCCAAAAAAGACAGAGCTTCTGCCAATTTTTAACGTGGCAAAAATGTAGTGCATCCCACGCTTAATATTTGTATTTTTGATGTAATCAGTATATTATTAGATCATGTGCGCAGAAGCGCAATTCTCTTAATGTATGGAGCTACTATGAAAATTAAAAACTTAACAGGTATTTCTATCGCGTCGGCCATGACCGTTTTAGGATCTTCTGCTTTTGCAGACTGTGGCGATATTACGATGGCAGACATGAACTGGCCATCGGCAACACTGATGGCCAATGTCGATAAAATCATTCTTGAAGCAGGATATGGCTGCTCCGTTGAAATGGTTGTAGGTGCTACAACTACAACCTTCGCATCTATGAATGAAAAAGGTCAGCCTGATGTTGCAGCTGAACTTTGGATTAATGCAGTTCGCGAACCTTTAAATGTAGCTATGGCAGAAGGTCGCCTCCATTCAGCCGTAAAAGGCCCTATCACAGATTTAGGCGAGGGCTGGTGGATACCTCCGTTCACTGCAGAAAAGCACCCAGAATTAAAAACTGTGTTGGATATTCTGGATCATCCTGAGCTTTTTCCGGATAAAGAAGATCCGTCAAAAGGTGCCTTTATAGGATGCCCAGCCGGCTGGGGATGCCAATTGTCCAACATCAACTTATTCCGCGCCTTTGAAATGGAGAAAAAAGGCTGGGTATTAATTGATCCAGGCTCACAGGCGGGACTTGACGGCTCTATGATCAAAGCGAACGAACGTGGTGATAATTGGTTCGGTTATTACTGGGCTCCAACGTCTATGATTGGTAAATATGGTATGAAGCTAATGCCGTTTGGAGTTCCATTTGCCGGCAATGAAAACTGGGATGGTTGTATTGCCAAAGCAGAGCAAGATTGTGATGATCCAAAACCTTCAGCTTGGACCGAATCTGAAGTCCACACCGTTGTGACAGATCGCTTTAAGAAAGAAGCCAGCGTAGCAATGGATTACTTAGCTAAGCGGGTTGTGCCTGGCTCAGTAATGGGAGCAATGCTCGTATTCATGGAAGATGAGCAATCTGACGGTCCAGATGCCGCTGCTGAATTCATGTCACGCCATGAGGATCTGTGGATGCAGTGGGTCCCTGCTGACGTAGCAGCCGCAGTAAAAGCTTCGCTTTAGAGCTAATAAAACTAAAAGTCCTGCTAATCTATTGGTTAGTAGGGCTTTTTACTGACAGAATAGGGTTTTAGTATGGGCTTTTTTAATGAGTTTCCAGCGATGGAACGAACAGACTTAAGGGATTTAAAAAAAGGGATAGACGCTTCATTTAAAGACTTTTCGAGGTCTTGGGGTGAAAGTATTGAAGCTTTTTTTGACCCACTTTTTTACTTTTTAGTATATTTTGAAAAGCTTCTTTTATCTACGCCTTGGCCAATCATAATATCAATAGTTGCAGGCCTAAGTTATTGGGGGTCGCGAAGCTGGAGACTATCAGCTGGCGCAGCAATTTCATTTTTATTTATAGGTTATCTCGGGATGTGGGATAATACGATGTCGACAGTTGCACTAATTTCGGTAGCGACATTTATTTGTATTGCACTTGGTATTCCAATTGGTGTTGCGATGTCCAAGTCCGACCGACTACAATCCACCATAACACCAATACTTGACGTTATGCAGACCATACCAATTTTTGTATATCTTTTACCTGTTGTGATGCTGCTTGGCATAGGGAAAGTTCCTGGGCTGATTGCCGTATGCGTCTATGCAATGCCACCAATTGTACGTCTTACAAATCTAGGCTTGAGACTAGTTGATAAAGAAATTCTCGAGGCAGCAGATGCATTCGGATCAAATTACCGGCAAAGGCTCTTTAGCGTCCAGTTGCCTTTGGCTTTGCCAAACATCTTTGCAGGGGTAAATCAAACGATAATGATGGCACTTGCAATGGTGGTTATCGCCTCAATGATTGGTGTGAAGGGGCTCGGAGTTCCAGTGCTCCAATCCATTCAGAACCAATATCTCGCTCTAGGAATGATGAATGGCCTTGCGATCGTCGCACTTGCTATAATCTTCGACCGGGTTTCTCAAAAATATGGCAAGCGCTTGCAGCGTCACAGGGAAGGTGGAAGCGATGTCTAAATACAAAATTGAGATAAAAAATCTCTATAAAATATTTGGTCCAAACGACAAAGATATGGTTGAACTTGTAGCAAACGGTACAGGGAAGCAGGAACTTTTGGACAAACACGGCCATGTTTTAGGTCTAAAAAACGTCAATATTGGTATTTTGGCGAACTCCGTTAATGTTATTATGGGGCTTTCGGGTTCTGGAAAATCCACTCTTATAAGACATATCAACCGATTAATTGAGCCAACTGTTGGGGAAATTATTGTAGACGGTGAAAACGTCTTGGGTATGAACCACGAAAAAATCCGAGATTTCCGCCGTTTTGGGGCTTCAATGGTTTTTCAGAAATTTGGTTTGATGCCACACCGCACTGTTATAGAGAATGCAATGTATGGCCTAAACATTCAGGGTATAGCGTCTGTTGAAGCCGAAAAACGGGCCAAACACTGGCTTAACCGTGTCGGTTTATCAGGTTTTGAAGACAGGTTTCCCGCGCAGCTATCAGGCGGCATGCAACAGCGTGTTGGCCTCGCACGAGCGCTTGCAACAGACGCTGACATTTTGCTTATGGACGAGGCTTTTTCAGCGCTCGACCCACTCATCCGTGCCGATATGCAGACTATTTTGTTGGATTTACAGGCTGAATTGCATAAAACAATTGTGTTCATTACGCATGATCTGGATGAAGCATTAAGGATCGGAGATGACATTGCTATTCTACGGGATGGTGAATTGATTCAAAAAGGTACTCCACAGAATATTGTTTTAAAACCCGCTGACGATTATGTCGCTGATTTCACTAAGGATGTAAATCGAGCTCGGGTTCTGACTTTGAATACTCTGTCTCACGACACTGGTTCAAAAGAAGGTCTACGTTTGGATGGTGACTTATCTATCGAACAGGCAATGCAGCAGATGGTTAATTCAGAGTATAATCTGGTGACGGTAATGAACGATAGTACACCAATAGGCCAAGTCTCCCTAAGTGATATGGTCGGAGCAATCTCCAGACCTGATGCTACTAATTCAGGTTCAACAACAACTTATCGCTAAGCCCAGTTACACTAAACAGAGTGGCGTGTTATTAAAATGCGCCACTTATGTTAAAACTGGTCTGTGAATTAGGGCGTCCACAGCACACACTTTATCGGTATAAACAAAAAGTGGATTAATTTCGATTTCTGAAATAATAGCGTAGTTTTCAAGATAAGCGATGCATAATCGATTTATCTGGCTAGCTATATTCTTTATATCTGCCATTGGACGTCCACGAAACCCTTCAAGTAGCCTTCCAACGCGTAGTGTTTGGATGGCGCTCTCTATGTTGTCAGGAGATGTGGGCAAAAGTAGTGTCACAACATCACCAACCAATTCAACTAAAATTCCACCACTGCCCAGTACCAACCCTGCCCCAAACTGGGGGTCCCGGCGTAGGGTTATAATTAGCTCAGCCAAAGGTGTAGGCGACATTGCCTCAACAAGAAATATGTCAGTAGCAGCCTTTGGATTATAGGAGGCTACATCAACTGTCATTTGTGTTGTAGCTCTGAAAAGGGTGTCCGAATCTCTAAGGTTTAATACAACTGCCCCAGCTTCCGTCTTATGTGGCAACAGCGGGCTGATCATTTTAAGAGCGACAGGATATCCAACCTCACTTGCGGCAGCGCAAACTTTTTGCGCAGACACCACACGACCTACTGGCACGGGAAATCCGTTGGTTTCCAGCCATAACTTACTCTCATCTTCTGTTACTATAGCTTGCTCACACCACTCCCAACTAGGTAATAAAGGCTGAGGTTCGGCTAGTAAAATACGATGCCGCGCTTCTAGCCAATTGCTGGCAGCATGAATAGCGTTCAGAGTCTCATGAATACCTTGCATCGGGGCTACACCCACAGAAATCAGAAATTGGCGCGTTTGCTCGTCCATGTTTTCTGGTAGGGTCGAGCAAATAACTGCCGGTAAACCTTGCTCTTTTGCAGCCTGCGCAAATGCGGCAGCATCCCTCTGGTAAAAAATCTTGGAAGCGTCTAAGCCCTCCGCCGGATAGTCCTGCACCAATACCGCCGTGTCAGCTTCAATAACCGTAATGGCCTTTGCAAACATCGGATAGGTCAGATTAGGTTGTCCCCAAATAGGTGTTGTATAATCAAGCGGATTTGAAACTGTCGCAATCTCTGGTAACAACTTTGCTAGCTCTATCTCCCGAGAAGGCTCTACTGGTAAAAAATTAAGATCGATCTTCTCGGCGTGATCTGCAAGCATAGTGGCTCCACCCCCCGAACATGTGAACCCCACCAATTTTTTGCCCTTGGGTGCACCAACTACACAAAGAAACTTTAGCGTTTCAAGAAATTGAGAGGGATTAGTTACACTTATAATACCAACCCGCGCGAACAGGGCCTCATACATCTCAGCTGATCCAGATAGTGATCCAGTATGGCTCACTGTCAGTTCGGACCCTACACTAGAGCTACCAGTCTTTAAGGCGACCACAGGTACGCCTTTAGCAAGTGCTTTCAAAGCGGCTCGTTCAAAACTTGGGATATCCTGCAATCCTTCAATGTGTAAGCCAATGGCTCGCACCGCCGGATCATCCACAAAAATATCCAAGAAGTGCTCTTGGCCCAACACCGCCTGATTTCCAGCCGAGACCATATAAGCCATAGGCAGGGAGCGCTGGCTCATCGTTATGTCAGACGAAAACATGCCTGATTGCGTAATGATCGCCGCACCATAGCCGGGGGACCAACCTCCATGCTCAAACGACCAAAGAGCTGAATTGTCGATGTAGTTGATCAACCCGTAGCAGTTTGGACCAATTAGTGCCATATCACCCGCCGCGTTGACCAGATCTTCTTCAACTTGGGCAGCACCGGCTTCCTTAAACCCGGCAGAGAAACAAACGACGCCACCAACACCCATCTGTGCAAGAGTACACAAAGCTTCAACCACACCCGCAGCGGGGATGGCGAGGTAAACCGCATCAGGGGCTTCCGGCAGATCTTTTATTGAAGCAACGCAGGGGATACCAGCCAAATCTAGTCGCTTTGGATTTACGGCCCACATCTGCCCCTTAAAACCACGCCGCCGAGCCTCATTAATTGCAATAGTGGCGTCACGACCACCAATAAACGCAATGTGGCGCGGTTTGAGAAGACGTTGAAAATTTGCGCGGCGAAGTGGGTTCATGCACCCAAGGGCCTAAGGATTGATCGCGTAATGATATGGCGCTGTATTTCAGAAGTGCCGTCCCAAATGCGCTCCAATCGGCTATCACGCCAGAACCGCTGGATAGGCATCTCTTCCATTAGCCCCATACCACCAAAAATTTGTACCGCATCATCTGCTATTTTGTTCAGCATTTCGGAACAGAACACCTTTATCATAGCAGCGTCAGCATCACTCATCACACCTTTCTCAGCACGAGCTACAGCATCATTGACCAACAGTTCAGCTGCACGCAGGTTAATCGCACCATCTGCTAGGCGAAAACCAGTTGCCTGAAATGTCCCAATAGGTTTGCCAAATTGTTTTCGGGTTGCCGCCCAATTTGTAGCCATGTCCAAGATACGCTCAGCCTTGCCACAGCAAGTTGCACCCACCCAAATGCGGCCCATACCTAACCACTTGCCAGCCAGATCCAAGCCGAGACCCTCTTCCCCCAGAACCTGTTCTTTGCCCAATCGAACATCGTCAAAATGCAGTTCGAAAGTTTTATACCCCCGATAACTGATACAACGGGTCCCTTCTCGGCAGTCAAAACCTTCTGTCCCCACGTCTACCAAAAAAGCAGTAACCCGTTTACGAGGGCCACGTGGCGTTTCATCTTCGCCTGTTGCTGCAAAAACGATGGCGAAATCAGGCATACAAGGGCCTGAGATGAAATGCTTAGAACCGTTAAGTATCCAATCATCACCGTCACGCCGCGCGTTTGATTTCATACCCATGACGTCAGATCCTGCGTCAGGTTCAGACAACGCAAACAACTCTCGTTTGTCTCCACGTACCGCAGGCAAAAGGTAACGCTCACGTTGATCTCCTTCGCAGGCCATCAGCAACTCTGTCGGACGCGCC
>CESE01042336.1_pt1 | contig 15703 bp, 14 predicted proteins | sample 350271 | NCBI WGS metagenome assembly CESE01 (sample SAMEA2621536, study PRJEB7988) | marine metagenome | isolation source: saline water (ENVO:00002010), including | reverse complement strand
TTCCCAATACAGTTGTTCATGACTTTCATGATGAATATCGTTAAGCTTTTTTGATAAAGCTTGAATTATTATTGTATATAATTCTAAAACTTTTTTTTTATGTTTTTGAACTTTAAGATTATCGCTCCAAAAGTTAATGGTTATTAACTTACTTTCGTCGATAATATCGCTACTATTAGCTAGAGAAGATTCGCACAAGAAATAATCTATTTTCGGATATGCTATTAGCTCTGTATTAATTAGCTGCAGATAAGATTTGTTTTCTTGAGCAATCAATTTAATCTAGTTTATATTTTTCTTGATCTTTTAATGCTAGATTAACATTGCCATATGATTCAGATGCTCCCCAAATATTGTCCTTATACCATTTACCGTCTTCAATCCACCAAACCCTAGGATCCCGAAATGAGTCTGCAATAGACCAAAACTCATCCTCAGACATATCCACATAGTCTAACCAATAGTACAAATCAGATGAGATAACAGAATCATATTTTCTAACCATCTCAATCCCCACATCTCTTGACATATATCCAGTTCTTATGTCTTTTGATGCATGGTCTGACGCCCTGCCATATCCAAATTTAACAAATTTCATTAAATCATGTATGCCATTTTCATATCTGTCGTCTAAATTGGACATAGTCCTATAAGTTCTCTCGAAAGGTTTTTCAGCAGGCTCCCAGTTATACTTGTCCATGACTAATTCTGTTTGTTTATTTGGATCCCACTTAAAAAAATTACCTAAATAAATTCCCCTAGCTCCTGTTTCGAGTATCTCTTCATCCGATGGATATTTAGCCCAAATCATGTCTTTTTCTTTTAAACCATGCTTCATCATGTCATACCATTCATAGCCTCTTAGATCATGTTCATGACGAACTCTTGCACTGAACTCAACAAAATCATCTGGACTATACATTCCAGAAATGTCCCAGTTAGTTTCTCCCCATATGATTAATGGTATATCAAACTTAACTGCTAGGTTGATAGGTGCAGTCTGAATTCCACAATGATTCTGCCAGTTCATGTCACCCATCATCTTAAATGTTATCTTGTTTAATTTTTTTAAAACTTCAACGCTTGGACCCCAAACAATATGGTCCGCATCAAATACATTACGCATTAAGTCTCTGTTTCTATCTCCTTCAGGAAGATAGTTACCGCCATGATATGTCATTAGCAATGGTTTTAAACCATACTCCTTGGCAATTACATGTGCTTGATAAAAGCTATCCTTGCCTCCGCTAACTGGAATCAAGCAATCGTAGTTTGGATTATTATCTTTTTTATATTGATTGATTAATTTCTCAAACTTGGCCTTTCTTTCAATCCAATAATCACTTGAGATTTCTTCAAAAGTCTGAGCTGTCTTGCAGCTAGTACAAACTCCATTTTCGTCAAAGTTTAAATTAACAGCATTTACTGGATAAACGCAATTTGAGCAATATGTAATTTTTTTCATATGTTTATTTTATCTTAATTAAGTCGGGTCTTCTAAAATTATATCCTGCATCATGTAAGTATTTTTTTGCAATGAAAACACTTTGATCTATGTAATGAAAGATATTTGCTGCTGCCACTGCATCAACATTAGTTTTATCTAATGCATCTGAAAAATGATCCCATTCCCCCACCCCACCACATGCAATAACGGGAATATTTACCGATGATGATACGTCGTCTATTAAATCGATATCATAACCCTTGCCAACACCATCATTATCAATAGAGTTTATGAAAATCTCTCCCGCACCTTTCTCCTCAACTATTTTAGATAAGTCACATGCGGTCAATTTAGTATTATCCTTACCTGAATTACCAAATATATAATGGCCATCATTTAATTTTTTTGCATCTAGAGATACTACTATACATTGAGAGCCAAACTCATTTGCAGCTTCTGTTATAAAATTAGGGTTGGTAAAGGCCATAGTATTTAAGCATATCTTATCAGCTCCATTCAAAAGTCTTTCCTCAATATCATTCATGGTTCTAATTTTTCCACCCACTGTGAGCGGCATAAATGTTGCTGACGATATATCTTTTAAAATATCAATAAAGTTCTCTCTATTATTGTAGCCCTGGTCATCTCTTCTCATATCATATTGGTCACTTGTTGAAATATCTAAAAAAATTATTTCATCTGATGCCCATTCACTTAATCTTTGGATGGTTGATACTGGGTTTCCTAGATTCTGATATTCATGAAATCCCTTGCTTTGAACAATCCATCCATTCCTTAACAACACTACAGGTATAAGCCTTTTCTTTTTCATGAGATATTTAAAAAGTTTTTTAAAATTAACTGGCCAGCTCTTTGACTCTTTTCTGGATGAAACTGAACTCCATAAATATTATCTTTATTGACTGCTGCAACAATAGATGACTCATACTCAACTTTAGCTAGAATATTTTCTTCTTTTATTTTACAAAAAGCATAGCTATGAACAAAATAAAAATCATTAATATTTTTTAGTCCATTAAATACTTCTGTCTCTTGAGTTACTTCGATATTGTTCCAGCCTATGTGAGGTAGTGGAGCTTGGTCTGTTTTTATTTTTTCAATAACTCCTGGTATCCATCCTAAGCCCTGGGACTCTCCCCCTTCATCTCCACTATCTGCCAAAACTTGCATGCCAACACATATACCCAAAAAGGGCTTACCTTTTTTTAAGACCTCTTCCTCTAAACTATCCATAGGAATAGTATCTAATATTTTTTTTATAGAGCTTTTAAATGCTCCAACACCAGGAAGAATAAGATGAGATGAGTTTTGAATATCTGCCTTATTATTTGAAATAATTACATCGTATCCAAGAAATTTAAGAACATTGTATACAGATCCAACATTGCCAGAACCATAATTTAATATACATATCATTTGATTACACCTTAACTTGGATTGATGTGATCTAAGGTAATTGGGGTATTAATACCTGAAGGTTTGAGCATTTTTTTTCCTATTAAGTCCCTATAAAATTTAGGCTCAAGTCCGTAACCAGGCCTAACACTTCTTATATCTTCTTCAGAAATAATATGACCTACTGGAAGCTCCTTAATAAAATATAAGGATCTTCTAAACTGTATATTACTTTTTTCACTTGATTTAAGGCCGTAATCGACTTTACCCATAGAGCTCCAAACTATTTTTGAGCCATTAACTAGATTTTTAAGATCGCTGGGCTCAAGAGAAAAGCTATCATCAGGCCCTCCATTATCTCTAGAAAGAGTGAAATGTTTCTCAATAATTGATGCGCCAATTCCAATTGCACCAAATGCGGTAAAATTTTCAATAGTATGATCTGATAGTCCAGATATAAGAGAGAATTTTGAAATCATATCCTTAAGTGTATTTAAATTATAATCATCAGCAGGAGCAGGATAGCCGCTGACACAATGCAAGATTGCAATATCTTCCGCTCCTCCATCTCTTGCAGCCGCAATTGCTTCACTGATCTCATCCTCATTAGCCATGCCTGTTGAAATAATCAAGGGTTTTTTTGTTGAAGCTGCGTATCTTATAAGCTCAGTATCAATGGCCTCAAAAGAAGCAATTTTATATGCTGGACAATTTAAATCCTCTAAAAAATCAATAGCTGATTTGTCAAAAGGACTGCTAAAAATAGTTATATCGATCTCAGCAGCTAAATCAAATAATGGCTTATGCCAATCCCATGGAAGAGAAGCTTCTTTATATAGATCATATAGAGTATAGCCATCCCAAAGACCTCCTCTGATACAAAAGTCATCTTCAGAACTATTTAGTGTGATAGTATCAGGAGTATAGGTTTGCAATTTAACAGCATCAGCTCCACACTTTTTAGCTTCAACTATTATCTCCTTAGCAAGATCTAGATTATTATTATGATTAGCTGAAATCTCAGCAATTATATATGGAGAGTGTGATGACCCTATTTGTCTATTATTTATTTTCACGATTCAGTGATTATTTATTCGATGCATTTTATACTAATATGATTAAGAAAGTTTAATTCAACTGTTTTTTTTTGAGAGCCAGCAATTATTAAGTTTGTAATTAGCGCTTTCAAAGAGATGTATGGATTTAGAATTGCTAGAAAGAACATTGGCATTGATTATCTTAATATCTGGATAATGAGATTTAAACCACTCATCTGCTTTCAATAAAACACTCTTGCCTAAGCCTTTACCAATCTCTTTAGGGACAAGATATATTGATACTTCAGCAATATTTAACTCACTCATATCATATCTAACGACCCCTACCGCCTCTTTGTTTTTTTCTACAATTAAAAAGGCATTTTGGTCGGATGAAATAATTTTATTCATCCATGCCATGTGATCTGAAAATTTAATTATATTTTTTTTTCTTGATACATTTCTTATTAAAGGATCATTACGCCAATTAAATATATTCTTTGTATCTTTTAGATCTACGTTTCTAACTTGAAGTGTTTTACCAATTAGCAAGTTAGCAACTCTATTAGATCCTTGGCCGTCTATTGCTTCTAAGCAATTATTAGACATAAATTCAAGGAGTGGCTCGTTAGTAATAAAAGAGATTAAATGTTTCCTAATAAAAAAATTAAAGCTTTCTTTATTTGATGGTGAGAATATAAGTCCTTTTCTTGAGGCATGATAGATAATATCTTTTTGATTTTCTGCCGCAGCAAATACAATTGATGGCAAGCCAACACAACACCGCTCCCATGTCGCAGAACCACCAGAGCCAATAGATATATCTGCATTTGCCATTAATTCATGCATTTTTTTTGTTTGAATGTGGAGTCTAAACTCATATTTCTTGCACAATAATCTTAAGGCTTTTTTATTCGCATATGAGCCCCCAACCACAACATCAACTGAAGAGATGTTCATATCAAGCATATTTACAGCCTCAACGGCTTGAAGAGTATACTCATTCAAATCTATACCACCAAAGAAAATTAAAATATTTGGCTTTTTAAAATTTTTTTTACGCAGATTAGATCGAGCTTTAGAGAAATTAGGATCAAGTAATGCATATTTATTTCCAAGCAATAAATCTGTAGATTTATTAACCCTTTTTTTATAAATTGAATGTGCTAACGGGTTTGAATTTGAATCTAACAAAACATCGCATGAATGATCTCTATCGCCCAAGTCATCAATTACTAATATATTTTTAACTTCTTTTTTTACAACTTTTTCCCACTCTCTATTGATGGAATAATGATCAACGATTAACCAGTCAATATCTTTATTTTGAAGCAATCTTCTTGTTGCTATTGCATCTTGCTTTAATGTTTTATTGTTCCATCTATATTCATTATTAATTATTCCTCTCTTTTCTTTGGCTTCTGATTCAATGAAAAGAGGTTTTCTGAATAGTTTTTCTATTTGAGGTCTTGTTCCATCTAAGTAATCTCTAAAGATAAACCTAGTTTCAATGCCTTTTTTTTGAAGAGATTTCGATAAGGCTAAGCATCTTATAGCATGACCTGTTCCAATTTTTAATGATAGGTCAGTTCTAAAATAGACTAACATTCAGTTAATTTAGTCTTTTAAAGCCAGAGTGGCAGACTGGACCTTTTAACAGGTTCATTATATCTTCTTTCTCATCTTCGCACTGCTTGATAGTTTTAAATATTGGATCGAGAGCATTCGAGTAGTTGTCTAGGATATCGTCGGTATGCATTATGGATAAATAAAATCCTGTTGACGCCAAATACCCTTTTTCTAACATTGCTTGGGTAAGATATGTTCTGTATTCCAAGTGATTATTGCTTTGAAAACTAAAACTACATAAAGCAGGCAATCCTTGTTGATCAATGGCAATTCCATTATTGTCTGCTAATTTTTTCCATAGTGCTTTTACTTTTTTTCCTTGTTCTGTAATTATTCTCCATGACTCTATGTCTTCCATTCTTTCAAGAGTCTTAAGAGCTGCAGCTGACCCTATTCTTTCTGTCCAGAAAGTACTACTAATGAAAGTAGATTGTGCGTAATTCATCACATCCTCTTTACCAAGAATTGCTGTGATTGCATATCCATTACCAAGTGCTTTTCCAAACATTGCTATGTCTGGATCGACTTTATATTTCTTTTGAAGGCCTCCAAAGGTTTCCCTGAATCCAGATGTGCATTCATCAAATATAAGAACGATGCCATTTTTAGTTGCTAGATCCCTAACTTTTTGAAGGAAATTATCTTCTGGCTCAACATTTCTAAAAACTTCCATTTTTATAGTTCCAATGTCTTTGGTTTGCACCAATTCCTCTAAATAATCTATATCATTATAATTAAACGGGAAGACTGTATCTTTTAGAACTTTGGGCACCCCATTTGGGCTTAGGCCGCCTATTAAGTGTTCTTTTAATCCATCATCTGAAGTTAAATTAGCTGAAATATACCAATCATGCCATCCATGATAACCACAGACTGCTACATTATCTTTACCAGTCGCAGCTCTCGCTATTCTAATAGCTATTGCATTCGCCTCGCCGCCAGTTCTGGCAAATCTAGCCATGTCTGACCATGGATGCATAGCTATCAATCTATCAGCAAGTTCAACCTCTTCAGCACAGTTAAGCGTGCTCATATTTCCATTTTTAACAACATCAATAACAGCATTATCAACATCGGGATCTCCATAGCCTAAGATATTAGGACCCACGCCCATTAAAGATGTATCGATAAACTTATTACCATCCAGGTCCCATACATTGCATCCATTTGACTTAGAAAAATATGCCGGCCACTGATCTGGTAAAAACATTTCTGCTCGCTTGGAAAGTAGCATATTTCCGCCAGGAATAACTTTTTTAGCGTGTTCCCATAATTTTTGACCTTTACCCATATGAGCTCCCTCATTCCTTGCGATATCTTTATTAACATTAAAAATATCAGGTTTTTTAGATTTTAAATCTAACACATCTAACCATGAAAAATGAATATTTGGATAGAAGTGGTTATATATATCTTTTACTAATATTAAATCTTCGTTTTCATCTACTGTCCACCGATTTTCAGAAAGGTCTTCTTCATACTCAAAAGACATTGATGTGTATTTTTTTGAATTTATAATATATGGCATTACATGCTCTCTTTCAAATGGATCTTTTGCATTTAAATCGGCATCTAATAATGCAACTGACGAAGTTATTTGAATATCCAATCCATCTGGAAAAGTAGGTGGGCTTACATTACACAAATAATCTTTGTCAGATTTATTAAATGCTCTAATACATTCATCAACTAGTATTGGGTCTATTAAAGGACAGTCGCCTGTAATACGAACAATAACTTCAGCTTTATATTTTCTAATAACATCGGCGTATCTTTTAAGAACATCATTTTCACTTCCACATAAACAATCAAAACCTAAACTCTGAACATGCTCCACTAAAGGTGTATTATTTTTATCAGTTGAGGTAGCCAATACAATTTGATCTAGCTCTTTTGAGAGATCTAATCTTTTTAATAATAACTCAATCATTGGAGTGCCATTTATTTTCATCATTACTTTTTTTGGCAGCCTATTGGAACCCATTCGAGCTTGAACAATTGCAATTGTTTTCATGATTTTTTCCATAAAGAAGGATTGATTAAATCAATATCATTTGAACTGATATCAGGGAATTCAGTAACTTGTTTTAGTTTATAAGATTGAACTATCTCTTCTAAGTGCTTAAGACTATCTACTCCAACAATAATTCTATCAATTTCATCTATTGAAGAAACAAACGCAATACAGGCATCAAGGGTATTGATATTTTTTTCCTCAATCCAAGAATGCCATTTATTCCATATATTTTTCCATTTAGAAAAATTATTTGGTATGAGGTCTTTTTTCATCAATAGCAGTCCTTGCATAAATATTGATCTTACATGTATCTCAATTCCCATCTTTTTTAGTCTTTTATGCCAACCTGATTCCACCAAGCTTCTATCAACAAGGTTTAATGGACATTGAATAATATCAACATCATATTTATCAGTTATTACTTCAATTTCATCTATTGAATAAACTGAAACGCCTATTTTTTTAACTATTCCTTTGCTCTTTAGCTCTCTCAAGCCTTTATATATAGTTAATCCATGCACTCCTAGCAAGTCTTCTGGACTATGCAGTAATAATGCATAAATACTTTTTACATTTAATCTATTTAATGAATCTAAGACTGAGGACTCCAACCAGTCATATACATTAGTTTGATCGTAAGGAACTTTTGGAATCTTGGTAATAATCTTAAAACGATTGACATCATTGCTCCCTAAGACCTTCTCACTTTCTCCATAGGAGGTAGCGGTATCAATATAATTAATGTCTTCAGATAGTGCATAATCAAGAATTTTTTTTGCTTCTTCGGATTTTACTTGCCCTAGAGAGTTTGCAATACCATAATTAATACCGAATTGAGCTGTGCCTATAACTAACTTATTATTCACAAATACTTTTTTAAAGCATTGACTACGACTAACTGATCTTCATTAGATAAAGTAGGAAACATAGGAATGCTAATAGCTTCTGAATAATATTTTTCAGCCTCTGGACAATGACCGCTTTTAAATCCTAGATTATTTTTATAATAAGGGTGAAGATATACTGGCATATAGTGAAGATTAACCAAGATATTATCTTTTCTCAGCGATTCAAATATATCCTTATGAGAACTTTCAATCATAGAAAGGTTTAATCTAATGACATACAAATGGAATGATGAAAATGAGTCTTTAAATTGCTTTGGGATTTGCAGAGGTAACTCAGATAGTGATTCATTATAAAAATTAGCAATGTCATGCCTTCTTTTAATATACTCATCTAATCTATTCATCTGACTTAATCCTAATGCGCCTTGAATCTCTGTCATTCTATAGTTGTAACCAAGATCTATTTGCTCATAGTACCAAGGACCATCCTCTTTTGACATCAAGTTACTATCTCTAGTAATACCATGAGACCTTAGAAGGCTAATTTTCTGTGCTAAATTTTCATTATTAGTTACAGCCATGCCACCCTCGCCAGTTGTAATTATTTTTACGGGGTGAAAGCTAAATACAGTTATATCACTATATTTACAGCATCCAATAGGGTTGTTAAGGTACTTGCCACCAATTGCATGTGATGCGTCCTCAATTATCTTAAATCCATACTTTTTACTTAGCTCAAATATTTCGGACATTTCGCATGATTGCCCTGTCATATGGACAGGAATTAAAACCTTTGGAAGACAGCCTTCTGTTTCAGCTAATTGAAGTTTCGATTTCAAATTAGAGATTGATATGTTGTAGCTTACGGGATCAATATCTACAAAATCAATAGAGGCATTGCAATAAAGAGCACAATTTGAACTTGCAGCAAAAGTATTGGCAGCCGTCCAGACTATGTCACCCCTTCCAACCTCTAAAGCCATGCACGCTATATGCAAGGCACTAGTTGCACTATTCATAGCATATGCATAACTAACACCACAGTATATGCTTATTGATTTTTCAAACTTAGGTAAAACTGGACCTTGAGTAAGAAAATCAGAATTGAGTACCTTTACAACCTCTTCAATGTCCTCGCTTGTTATATCCTGTCTGCCGTATGGAATCACTGTTCACAAAACCCCAATTTTTTCTTTATTTTTTTCTAGCCAAGTATTTAATTCTTCGTGTGACATCCATTCATCATTTGTCTCACTGTCATATATAAAGTCACTGTTAACTTTCTTTCCCGTTTTGATTCTATTTGCATCATCAGACCAATTATTAATAACAGGTAATATTTTATAGTAATCATCATACTCATAAGTTGTTGGCGCATCTTCCTCCCCAATCATTTGCTCATGTAATTTTTCACCAGGCCTTATACCAACTATTTCATGCTTTGCATTAGGGGCAACGACCTTAGCCAAATCAATAACATTCATTGATGGTATCTTCTTGACATATATTTCTCCACCTACCATATCTTCAAAAGCTTTGATAACTAGGTCAACGCCCTCTTCTAAAGTTATCATAAACCTTGTCATTCTAGGGTCTGTAATTGTTACAGAGCCTGAATCTTTTATCGAATTGAAAAAAGGAATCACTGAGCCCCTTGAGCCCATAACATTTCCATATCTAACTACTGCAAATCTTGAAGGATGCTCACCTGAATAAGCATTACCAGCAACGAATAACTTATCTGAGGTTAACTTTGTTGCTCCGTATAAGTTAATAGGGCTGCTTGCTTTATCAGTAGATAGAGCCACAACTCTTTTGACTCCCATGTCTATACAAGCATCGATGATGTTCATAGCGCCCATAACATTAGTTTTTACGCACTCAAAAGGGTTGTACTCTGCTGTAGGCACTATTTTTGTAGCTGCTGCATGAACAACATAATCAACACCGGTCATTGCCCTATATAACCTGTCTTTATCTCTTACATCGCCAATAAAAAACCTTACCCTGTCGTCACCTTGAAATTTCTTAGCCATTTCCCATTGCTTCATTTCATCTCTAGAAAAAATAATTACTTTTTTAGGATTATATTTTTCTAGGATAGTTGGAACAAAGACGCCGCCAAAAGATCCAGTTCCACCTGTAACTAAAATTATCTTATTATCAAACATATTTTTATCCTTATTGATTTTGATGAGTTAAATACTCATCTATTTGTTTATCGGTAAACTCCGCAATGTTATCACCTGCATAAAACCTACAATACCAATCATATGTTTTATCAAGTGTTTCATCTATATTCCAAACTGGCTTCCATCCAATATTCTCTATTGCTTTTGTGCTATCTAAAAGGAGTAAATTTGTTTCTTTATAAAGCTCGCCTTTCGTTAGCTCATAATCTACTTTTAGATCTTTTGTATCTTCAAAATATTTTATAATATCAATCACAGGTTTAACAGAATAATCATAAGGACCAAAATTCCATGCACCATTAAAATCTCTGCCTTCGTTGAAGAGTTTTTCTGATAATTTTATATAACCCATAACCGAATCAAGAACATGCTGCCATGGTCTTACCCCATTAGGGTTTCTAATTATTAATTTCTTATGCTCGAACGAGGATCTTACTATATCAGGAATAATTCTATCGTGAGACCAGTCACCTCCTCCAATAACATTTCCAGCTCTAGCAGATGCAACACCTCTACTGGCATCACCTTCTTTTGTAAAATAAGATTTAATATAACTTTGGGTAATTATTTCAGCAGCTGCTTTACTTGCGCTATATGGATCATGTCCACCTAATTTGTCATCCTCTACATATCCAATTTTACTATCTTGATTAAGATAACACTTGTCGGATGTGACTATTACTGAGGATCTTATATTTGTATTTTCTCTGATACATTCTAATATATTGAGAGTGCCCATTGTATTACTATTAAAAGTACTTCTTGGAAATTTATAAGACTCACCAACAAGGGGTTGAGCTGCAAGATGAAATATAATCTCAGGGTTAACATCTTTTATAGCACTATCAAGAGAATCATAATCCTCAATATTTAAATTTATATTATTTACTTTGTTATTTAAATCTAAGCTAGCATACATGCTTGGATTAGTTAAATCAGGTAGAGAAATGCCTGTGACATTTGCGCCCAGTTTTAATAAAGTACAGCTCAACCAACTACCCTTAAAGCCATTATGGCCAGTTACAAGAACATTTTTATTTTTCCAAAATTTTATTAACTCCATGTTATCCAAGGTGCAGTAGAATTCGCTATAAGTTCTTCCAAGTGATTTTTATCTCTAACAGTGTCCATGCATTGCCAAAAACCTTTGTGATGATATGCAAATAACTGACCTTCTTTTGATAAATTTTTAAGAGGTGACTGTTCAAAAACTGTTGAATCATTTTCAAGATAGCCAAATACGTCTTTGCTTAATACAAAAAATCCAGCATTGATTAAACCCTGATCCCCTTCAGGCTTCTCTTCGAAGCTGAGAACCTTATTATCTTCTATATTAACAGCACCAAACCTTCCAGGCGGAGTCGCAACAGTAACAGTTGCAATTTTTTTATGAGCTAAATGAAAGCTAATTGATTCGGCAATATCAATATCGGCAACACCATCCCCATAAGTAAAGCAAAAGTTATCTCCTTCTATATAATCTTGGACTCTCTTGAGTCTGCCTCCAGTCATTGAGTTAGCGCCAGTGTCAATTAATTTTATATTCCATGGCTCAGCATCTTTTCTTAAATATTTTATGGAGTTATTGGCTATGTCTATTTCAACATCTGATGCATGTAAGAAATAGTTTTGAAAGTACTCTTTAATTAAATACCCTTTATATCCTAAACAAATAACAAAATCATTAATACCATGAGATGAGTAAATCTTCATGATATGCCATAAAATTGGCATTCCACCTATATCGACAAGTGGTTTGGGCTTTAGATGAGTTTCTTCACTTAATCTAGATCCAAATCCACCAGCTAGAATAACTGCCTGCATCTAATTCTCCTTGTTATAAAGTGCTTTATTATAGATTTCTTTAAAATTTAAAGCTATTTTTTTTGAATCGAAACTTTTCTTGGCAAAATTTCTTGCTTCTAATGATAAACTTTTATCTTCATTATTTTCTAAAGTCCAAATAATACCCTCTGCAAGGTCAGAAATATTTTTATATTCTGCTAAGTATCCATTTTTTTTATGCCTAACTATATCTTGAACTCCTGTGTTATTAAATCCAACAACGGGTGTTCCACATGACAATGACTCGCTTGCAACTTGCCCAAAAGCTTCTTGAACAGATGGTACTACAGTAACATCAGCGGAAGAATACATAGCTGACAAGGCTCCGCTATCATAATCTCCAATTTCACAAAAAATCTTACCGATATAGTGAGTGTCGATATCTAAATCATTTATTGATGAGGATTTCTCAGTAGCTCCAAAAACAACTAATGAAAAATTTTCTTTATACCTATTACTTACTAGTTTAAGAGCCTCAATAAGAATACTCATACCCTTTCTTTTGTCTTTAGTGGAGTGGTTTGCTCCAAATAAAATAATCTTTTTATTTTTGGGCAAGTTATAAATATCTCTAGCAATTTTTTTATCGATTGGTTTAAACATATTTATATCAAGGGGTGGGAAAACAGTATAAGTTTCTTTGTTTTTAAAAACATTGGAATTAGTTAACTGGCTATCCATCCATGAACTTATCGATACTATGGTAATGTTAAGGTTTATATAAGTTCTTCTTTTTATTGAGAGTAAGTAATTTGATATTAGGGAGATTCTTTTTCCAGAATATTCAGGAGTGTAATGAAAACCACCTGTAAATGGCCACATATCAAGAATAGACCATACTATTGGTTTATTAATTTTTTTTAATGATCTAAGAGATACAAAACCATTATTAATCCAATGAAGATGGACTAAGTCAGGATTTATTTTATTTATATCTTTAAGGATAAATTGTGCACTTACACCAGTTGAAAATTTTTCAGCTGGAAGCCCAAAAGGAATAAGAAGTAGTTTATCAATTTTAGAACTAATCTTTTGTAAATAAGTCTTACTAGTTGATTTTATTACCAAGTTTTTGTCACTTTCCTTTGATAAAACCAAGATACTTGAATCAACCCCAGCCTCGATAAGGCCTTCATGAAGCCTCATAACATATCTAGCAGCACCACCACTAACATCATTATATGTTACATGAAGAACCTTTAGTTTTTTCATAGAGAAGAATTAGACCCGACGAAGCTATGGTATGTATTCTCAATAGCTAAATCTAAACTAGTAGTGGTATGATTTGAATGAAACTTTTCCATCAAACTTAATGACATTAAACCATTTGATGTAGTATTTTTTTCTTTTTTAATTTCAAAAATTAATTTTTTCTTGAAAAGATTTTCTAGCAAGTTAATTATCTCATTTATAGAAGTCTGATATGAAGAAAAATTAATAACATCAAAGGTTTTACTTTGAGATAAATTGCCAACATCTAACATAAAATCACATAAATGCTCCATATAAACTAGATCTATAATTTTGGATGGATCACTCTTCAATAAAAAGTTTTTTGAATTTTTTAAAGAAATCATAATGGATGGTATTAAATGAAAAAGATTACTATCATTTTCTCCAAATACACTTCCAAGCCTTAAGGCTAATGACGGTATATTATAGTTCTTTGCGTAAGAGTATATTATTTGTTCGCAACAAAGCTTTGATACCCCATATGCATTATTAGGATTCAGTAGCATGCTTTCGTCAAAAGAAATTGATTTGTTAGAAGTGTATACGCTTGATGAAGAGGTAAAAAAAAATCTTTTAACTTTTTTATGTCTTATATTTTTAAGTACATTAATGGTTGAGTTAACATTAAACTTTATGGTTTTGGAGTAATCATGCTCTAACGGATTTGCATTAGATTTAGCAGCTAAGTGATAAACGTAATCAAAATCACTATCTTTAATTACTTTACTTAGAGAATTAGGGTCTTCTAAGTCACATAAAAAATTTGTAACATTTGGATTGGGGCAAATATCAGGTATTTTTGAATTGTTAATAGACACTATTTCACAATTTTTAGCACTAAGCCTTTTTATAAGATTATTTCCTATGTAGCCTGAACCACCGGTCACTAAAATTTTTGATCCTTCTAAAATCATTTACTTTGGAAGAAGAATATTAGTGTCTATAAATACAGAATAGGTATATTTTAGATCATCCTCTAAAGATATGGGTTGCTTCATTTTCCTCGATGTTCTTTAAATAAGACATAAGTAAGTAAAATTAGAATAAAGATAAGATTTGTAAAAAATACACCAAAAATTACAATCACTCTTTTATTTGGTGCGCTTTGGAACTCAGGAACAAATGGATTATCAATATAATTAACTAAGTAATCTTCACTAACTTCAGCAAACATTTTTTTTTGCATCTGTTGTTGAAGCAACACATTTATAGTATTTTTAATACTATTTATGCTCGTTTTTGCAAGTTCTTGATTGAGATATCCTATTCTCTTATCAGCTTCGAACTTTTCTTTTTGTCTAGCAATTGTATTTAGTTCGCTGACTATTAATTCCAAAAGTTCTTTGGTGTATTGTGGCGATTGATGAGTAACAGTGACTACCATAAAGTTTGTAAATTTATCTTTTGTAATTCCTAGAATAGAGGTTATGTATTTTCTATATGACATATAACTTGATGGAAGATTAATCCACTCGTTGCTTTCAAAGTTATATAATTCAGAATTATATATAATTCTTTCGTTTTCACTATCATAACGGTCAACGGCCATAATGTTAGCCAATGTTCTGTCAATACCAGCTAAATGTGTAAAAAATGTTCTTGATAATAATGTTTCCATAACAATATCTTCAGATTTAACTCCACTAGATTTAAGATTTATGCCTGCCATTGAAGCAAGACCAGATAATCCAGAGTTAAGAGATGAGCTTGTGGCTTGAGAATCTGATACCTTAATTATTGCACTTGCTGTGAACGATGGAGGAATACTTAATGCATAGTTTATGAAAAAAATAGATGTTAAGACGCCAACTAATATAATTTTTAATTTTCTATCCCATAGAATATTAAAAAAATCTATAAGCTTTATCTCTTCTTTAACTTCCATATTAATATACCTTTTTTTGTAAAAACATCAGTCTTATAGGTGATTATAGATTTTTATTAACTATAAAGACAATCTATATTGGTACCCGGAGCCGGACTTGAACCGGCATGCTATTTCTAGCGAGGGATTTTAAGTCCCTTGTGTCTACCAATTC
>CESE01045111.1_pt1 | contig 15712 bp, 12 predicted proteins | sample 350271 | NCBI WGS metagenome assembly CESE01 (sample SAMEA2621536, study PRJEB7988) | marine metagenome | isolation source: saline water (ENVO:00002010), including | reverse complement strand
TTATTGAGTTTTATAATATTGGTTATATTTGAAATAAAATTATGAAAACCTTTAAAAATTATTTGCTTTATGTATAACACAAGAATCCGTTTTTTATGAGCAATGAAACCCAACGTATCAAAATAGAAATTGCCAAAAACAATAAGGATTTTCAGCTCCTTGAAAATGGCGTGGTAGTTGTCAAAGTGCAAAAGCCAAAATGGTATTCTTCAGAAATACGGTTTCGTTACAACAACAAAACCTATGAAATAAAAAAGAAAGGGTTTTGGGGGACATCATTTTCTATTTTACAAGGCGGACAGCTCCTTGGAGACATTGTTTGGAGTTTTAAAACAGGGACGAAAATAATTCTTAAAGACAGCGTCTTGAATACATCTCACTATTCGTTAAAAGCAGAGACTGTTGGTAAATGGTATTCGTCAAATAGGCAATACACCCTCAATAAAAATGAAAAAACAACTGCGTTAATAATTTATTATGCTTTGAAAAAAGGGAAGGAATCTATTGAAGCAGAATTTAACGATAAAAGCAATGCCGACTATGTCCTTTTAGTCGCTGCTCTTTTCTTAATGAGGCTACAAAGCGCTCAAGATTCTGGGGCTATGGTTGGGAGCTGATTTCATTAAAGATATCCTTAATGATAAGTATTCCTGCTCTTTCAAATTCACCGCCAGCAATTTCTTCAATTTGATCTGATTCTATACTAACTTGACTCATAAGTATTTGTTTATGGATTGATTATATTAAGTGATTTGGAAAGTCTTCTACACGTTCGCAGCAGATTTGTTCCATAACTTGTTGTAATTCTGTTTTTAACAACGAGATTGTATGATCTCCGCCTTTTTTACCTAAGGCTGAAACCCCATACATAAAAGAACGTCCCATAAAGGTGAATTTTGCTCCAGAAGCTAAAGCTCTTGCGACATCTGGACCTGAACGAATACCACTATCCATCATTACTTCAATTTGATCGCCGTATTTCTCTGCAATAGAAGTTAATGGTTTTATGGATGACTCGCCTGCGTCTAATTGTCTTCCTCCATGATTAGAAACGATAACTCCGTCAATACCCAAACGAATTGCTTGTTCAGCATCATAATGTGAAGCAACGCCTTTTAACACCAACTTGCCTTTCCACATATCACGAATTGGTTTAATTTTTTCTTCATTTAGGCGTCCAGTAAAAGTGTCATCCATAAATTTGCCCAATTGATTTAAATCTAGACCTTTTGGCATGTATGGTAATAAATTTGCAAAATTAGGTATACCGTGTTTTAATGTTTGTAAGCTCCAATGTGGTCTTCCAAAAGCTTGTAAAATGTTATTTAAATTCATTTTAGGCGGCATTGCTAGACCGTTTCTAATATCTCTTGGCCTAAAACCAAAACTTGGCACATCGCACAAAATGACTAAAACTGGGCAATGCGCAGCTTCTGCCCTTCTTATGATATTATCTCTTAATCTATTTTCTGTTGGATGATATAATTGGAACCAAGATTTTCCTTCTGTTAATTCTGACGCTCGTTCTATGCTTGTGGTAGTGACTGTGCTTAAGATAAACGGAATGTTATGATTAAAAGCCGCTTTTGCTAAAATTTCTGGCGAATTTGGCCAAATTAATCCTTGTAAACCAATTGGAGCAATACCAAAAGGAGCATCGTATTCAATCCCAAATAGTTTTGTTTTGGTTGATGAGCCTCCGTGATTTCGTAAATAATTTGGCTTTAATTGCACTTCTCTTAATTCTGACGTATTTCTAAGTAAATTTACATCCTCATTGCATCCACCATCTAAATATTCAAAAGCAAATTTTGGAATTTTATTTCTTGCTTTATTCCTTAAATCATCTATGGACGGATACCGTGCATCAATTTTTAATGCCATTTCTATTTATTTTGTAATTGATATATTTTTTCCATTAAAACCCATTTTTTTCCTTTTTTAGCCATCGGAAGTGCTTGCTGATATTTCCACATGAGAGTTTCCCATTCTTGAACCTTTGTATTTTCTTTATCGAGTTTATCCTTTGCTTCAAAAGAGAAAGATACATCAACATCCAAAATCATAAATAAACGATTTTGAACACAATAGATTTCTAAGTTTAGAATGCCAGACAATCGCATGCTTTTTTCAATTTCTGGCCATACTTTTTTATGGTATTCTTTATATATTTCTATTAAAACGGGGTCATCTTTTAAGTCTAAAGCAAAACAATATTTCATTATTTTTATTTATAAACTTTTAATGTTCTATAGCCATAAAATGCTATAAAACAGAAGCAAATAAAAGGAAGAATGAATGAAAAATTAACTCCAGAAAAAGGTCCTATTTTATCCATATCTATCATTAGTCCTTGTAAAATAGGCATTAATGCGCCTCCAACAATTGCCATTACCAATCCTGCAGCACCTAATGCCGTATCCTCTTCCGAAAGACCATCTAAAGCAATACCGTAAATAGTTGGGAACATTAAAGACATAAAAGCAGAGGTTGCTACTAGTAAGTATAAACCGATAATTCCTTGAATTAAAATAACGCCTGCAATTGTAACCATTGCACACAAGGCAAAAATCATTAATAATTTTTTTGAATTTACATACTTCATTAAAAAAGTACTAATAAACCTACTCCCTAAGAATATAGACATGGCAATAATATTATAATTTTGGGCATCAGCTTTTGCAATTCCTAAATTTCCAGCATATTGAATTATAAATGTCCAACACATAATTTGTGCAGCTACATAAAATAATTGTGCTAAAACACCTTCTTTGTATTTACCATTTTTAAATAATCTTTTAAATGAATCTATAGCACTAGAATTTTTTTCGGCTTTTTTTCTTTCAGGCATTTTAACAATAGCAATCAGTATTAACATTGCAATTACTACAAAACCAAGAATAACATAAGGATTTCTAATGATTTCTAAATCGTGGGTTCTAATGACTGCTTTTTTTGCTTCACTTAATCCAGAAAAAACAAGCTCACCAACTTCATTTCTTTTATCAGAATCTAATGCAACTAAAATAAATTTAGAGGCAACAAACATTCCAAATAAAGAACCCATAGGGTTAAAGGCTTGTGCCAAGTTCAAACGTTGAGTTGCTGTTTTTTCATCTCCTAAAGAGAGAATGTATGGATTTGCAGTTGTTTCTAAAAAAGCGAGTCCGAAAGTTAAAATATATAATGAAGCTAAAAAGAAACTAAAAACTTCAAATTTAGCTGCTGGATAAAATAATAAAGCACCAATTGCATACAATGTGAGTCCTAAAAGAATCCCTTTTTTATAACTATATTTTTTAACAAATAAAGCCGCAGGAATTGCCATTGTTGCATAACCACCGTAAAAAGCAAGTTGCACTAAAGCTGCTTTAGCTGTTGATATTTCCATTACTGTTCCAAAAGCAGCAACCATTGGGTTTGTGATGTCATTTGCAAACCCCCATAATGCAAATAAAGATGTAATTAATATGAAGGGAAATATTACTTTTTTGGATACAATGGGTATTCTTTCTTTGCTTTTCATTTTATAGTTATAGAAGTTAATATACTTATCTTACAAAAGCATTTGCAATACCACCATCAACATTTATGATATTTCCTGTACTCTTGTCTAATATCCCAAGAAATGCAAAAACAGCGTTAGCAATGTCATTAGGAGTAATGATTTTGTTTAGTAAATTTCTCTTAGCGTAAAAGGCAGGAAGTTCTTCAACAGTAATTCCGTAAGCCTTAGCTCGTCCTTCTGCCCATTTACCTTCCCAAATTTTACTTCCTAAGATCACACCATCAGGGTTAACTGTATTAACACGCACATCGTCTGGTGCAAATTCTGCAGCAAGTAATCTAGATAAGTGCAGTTGGGCGGCTTTAGCTGCTCCATACCCAACATTGTTAGGCCCTGCAACTAATCCATTTTTACTTGCAATATTTACAATATTTCCTCCAATATTTTGCTTTCTAAAAATAGATATGGCACTTTGAGCCAGTAAAAATTGACCTTTTACTAATACATTTTGTAATAAATCCCAGTCTTTTTCAGTAGTCTCTTCTATTGGTTTAGAAATCGCTAGCCCTGCACTGTGAACAATGATATCAACTCCACCAAATTGAAGACTTGCTTTTTGCATGGCAATATCAATTGATGCTTTATTAGTAACATCACAATTACAAGCGATTGCTTGGTCTGTATCGTATGAAGCAGTTGCTTCTTTAAGGAAATCATTAGAAATATCCGTGAATACAACATTAGCACCTTCAGCTATTAATTTATCTGCAATAGCCCTACCAATACCACCACCAGAACCTGTAACTATAGCTATTTTACGTGATAATGATTTTTCTTTTGGCATGCGTTGAAGTTTTGCTTCCTCAAGTAACCAATACTCAATATCAAAAGCTTCTTGACGTGGTAAGGATGTATAACTAGAAATAGCTTCAGAGCCACGCATTACGTTTATAGCATTGATATAAAACTCACTCGCGACTCGTGTAGTTTGTTTATTTTTAGCATAACTAAACATACCAACACCTGGATATAAAATAATTACTGGGCTACTGTCTCTTATAGATGGACTATTAGTGTGTTTATGGTCATTATAATAAGATTCATAAGCTTTTTTATAAGCTTCAAAAGCAGGTGCTAGTTTTGCTATAATCGCATTAGCATCTTCTAATTTTTCATGTGGTGAAAGTTCTAAAATGAGTGGTGCAATTTTTGTTCTTAAAAAGTGATCTGGACAAGATGTTCCCATGGGTGCTAACCTTTCTAAATCATTACTATTTATGTATTCAAGAACCACATCACTATCAGAAAAATGCCCAATCATTTGATTTTCTGATGAGCACAGTCCTCTAAGAATTGGCGATAACATAGCGGCTTGACTTAAACGTTGTTTTTTTGGCAGGCTTGATATTTTTTGTCCAGCAAAAACACTACCATTGTCTTTTATTCTTTTCTCAATATAAGCTGAAGCCATCTCAATAACTTCTAAACTATTCATATAACATTCATAAGAAGTGTCACCCCATGTGAATAAGCCATGACTTCCTAAAACGATACCTCTAATTCCAGGATTCTGCGATAAACATTCTTCTAATTGCAGTCCTAAATCAAAACCTGGCTTTTGCCAAGGCACCCAACCCATAGTATCTCCCCAAATTTCTTTAGTTATTTTTTCCCCATCTGAAGCGGCGGCTATAGCAATTAAAGAATCTGGGTGTAAATGATCGATATGTTTAAAAGGTAAAAGTCCATGTAAAGGTGTGTCTATGGATGGTGCTTTACTATCTAAGTCGTAAATACAATGATTAAAAAACGCTACCATTTCATCTTCATGTTCTATTCCACGATAGATTTTTTTTAAACCACGAAGCCTACCTGTATATATTCCTGCAATACCACTTCTAGTTAGTGTTCCAATATCACCGCCAGAACCTTTTACCCACATTACTTCCTCTTGCTTGTTTGTAAGAGGGTCTCTCTCTATTGTTTTACAACTAGTATTACCCCCTCCAAAATTGGTAATACGCAAATCAGCGCCTAAAATATTCGATCGGTAAAGGAACAAAGCAACTTGGTCATCACCCAAATTTTCAGCTTTTTTGTTGTCCCATAAATAATCTACATAATTGAAATTTGTGATCATTCGTATTAATTTAATAAATTTTATAACAAAGGTATACGAAGCTTCATCTTTATAAATTATCTCTAACAAACAAAGTCGTGTATTTAGCAAACATAAAAACCCTAAAAAATATTTAAGTCTACCTAAATAAGTTTAAAAATAAATGCTTATTATGTATCATAAAAAGTATATTAATTTAAGAGAACTTTCCAGATTTGTATATAGCAGGAGTAGTTCCTGTAATAGATTTAAAAACTCTAGAGAAATGAAATCTATCTGAAAATCCCATTGTGTAAGCTACATCATCTATAGATTTATTGGTATGTGAAAATAAATCACAGGAGTGTGCAATTTTTCTTTTCATAATAAAGGCATGGAGGGTCAAATTCATTTTTTGTTTAAACAAGCGACTAAAGGAATTTGTAGCCATATTGGCTATACAAGCAAGATCAGAATTCGAAGGGTTGTCTTGAACATGGTTTTCAACATATCTTATGACATCCAAGATTCGAAAATCTACATTTAGAGTTTTAAATAATTCTTTCCCAATATTTGATAATATATCATTAATTGTAGATTGTAATTTTAACGTATAAGTCATATAAAAATTTGTGTTCTCTTTTTTAAGTCTTTCTGTTAAATACTCCAATCTTGCTAGTAAATCGGAGGTTATATTTGTTTTATATATTCCAGGATATACATTATCCCAAGGCATCCCCAGATTAAAATGAATAAATAAATGAAGTAATGAATTTTTGCCAATTATTTCCTCATTATCAGTTTCCTTAACATGTCTTCCAGAGACATTTATTCCTTTGTATAAATAATGATTTTCACTGTAACTTGTAGAAAAAGAAGTAAAAGGGGGTATAAAATAAACGGTATCAGGATCCATAATATGGGTATCTTGATTATGTTTCAAAATTCCACCTTTATTTTTATTCCAATAAATTCTCCAAAAAGGAAAGGCCATTTCATGACAGTCCCATAAATCTAGTTTCCAAAATCTACAGCATAGGATTTTCAGTTTTACTTCAGTAAAACTTTGCATATTATTAGACGGATCTCCTATAAGGTTTTTCCAGTCACCCTTCATTATAGTTCATTCAATTGATTGGATTAGATACAAATGTATGAATAAGAGTTTCAGTAATTTGTATTAAATTAAAATATAATAATACAATTTTATATAAAAAATGAATTCGCTTAAAGTTCCAAACAAAGTTAAAAAAGAATTAAAAAAAATATCTAAAGTAGCAAAATATCTTTGGCAGAGAGAATGGGTAGAAAGAAATGGAGGTAATATTTCAATGAATTTAACTTCTTTTTTTAATGAATCTGATATTTCGAAAGAGACTCATTTTGTTAACTATCCTTTTCCTAAAGAAGCTGCAGGCTTATTTCTTTTTGTGACGGGTGCAGGTTGTTATATTAGAAGCTTAATAGATAATATTGAATACTCATCGTGTATTATTTTTATTAACAATAGTGCGAAAGGGTATTCTATTATTTGGGGAGGGAAAGGTGAAGGTTTTAAACCTACTTCTGAATTGGCTTCGCATATTGAAATTCATCTTTTTAACAAAAAAAATAATCCTAAAAATTTAGCCGTATTGCATGCACATCCAATTGAGTTGATAGTTTTAAGTCATCACCCAATATTTAAGGACGAAGAAAAACTTAATCATTCTATTTGGAAAATGTGCCCAGAAGTACGAGTATATGTACCTAGAGGTATCAATTGTACACCTTATTATATAACGCAGTCTGATGATTTAGCAAAAAGAACAACCCATGCATTTACTTATCGTGATATTGCTCTTTGGGAAAAGCATGGAGCTACCACTACGGCTGAGGACGTCGAAAAAGCATGGGACTTTTTAGATGTTGCTAACAAAGGAGCTAAATTATTGCTTAATTCTTGGGCTGCTGGTTTTGAACCAAGTGGTCTTTCCAAAGAACAATTAAAGGATTTGGAAGAACTTTTTAAACTTTAAAATATTATGAATAAATTAATAGGGAGACTCCCTAAAATAGGTATTCGTCCAGTAATTGATGGACGAGATGGAGGGGTAAGGGAATCATTAGAAGAACAATGCATGAATATGGCTATATCTGCAGCAAAATTTATTGAAAATAATTTACGTTTTCCAAGTGGTGAAAATGTTGAATGTGTTATTTCAGACAATACTATTGGAGGAGTTGCAGATGCTGCCATGTGTGCAGATAAGTTTAAAAGAGAAGGAGTAGAAGTGTCTTTAACAGTAACTCCATGTTGGTGCTATGGTACCGAAGTCATGGATATGGACCCTTTAATACCAAAAGCTGTTTGGGGATTTAATGGTACAGAAAGACCTGGTGCGGTATATCTAGCAGCTGCTCTTGCAGGGTACTCACAAAAAGGCTTACCAGCTTTTGGAATTTATGGAAGAGAGGTTCAAGATGCAGAAGATTTAAGTATCCCTGAAGATGTAAAAGAAAAATTATTAAGATTCGTGAAATCATCGCTTGTAGTAGCCCAAATGAAAGGAAAATCTTACTTGTCAATAGGCTATAGTTCAATGGGTATTGCTGGTTCTATGGTAGATGCTAATTTTTTGCAAGATTATTTAGGAATAAGAACAGAATTTGTAGAATCGGTGGAAATTTTAAGGCGTATTGATGAGGGAATTTATGATAAAGAGGAGTTCGTGAAAGCCTTGAAATGGACTAAAAAAAATTGTAAAGAAGGGAAAGACTATAATAGTATAGAAAGTAAAAAAAGTTCAGAAACAAAGGCTGCAGAATGGGAAGTTGTGGTTAAAATGACCATGATATGTAAGGACTTAATGATAGGTAATCCTAAGCTAAAGGAAAGTGGGTTTGGAGAAGAATCAAGAGGAAGAAATGCCATCATGGGTGGTTTCCAAGGACAAAGACAATGGACCGATTACAAACCAAATGCAGATTTTACAGAATCTATATTAAATTCATCTTTTGACTGGAATGGAATCAGGCAAGCCTTTGTGTTTGCAACTGAAAATGATTGTTTAAATGCAGTTTCAATGCTATTTGGTCATTTATTGACAAATAAAGCGCAATTATTTTCAGATGTACGCACCTATTGGAGTTCAGAATCTGTAGAAAGAGTTACTAGCCAAAAATTATCAGGAATTGCTGAAAACGGAATTATTCATTTGATTAATTCAGGATCTTCAACTCTCGATGCAACAGGTCAACAAGAAGATATAGAAGGTAATCCAACAATGAAGCCTTATTGGGAGATTACAGAAGAAGAAGTTCAAAAATGTTTAAAAAACACAAACTGGCCAGCCGCAATTTCTGAATATTTTAGAGGTGGAGGGTTTTCTTCACAGTTCAAAACAAAAGGAACTATGCCCCTAACGATGTGTAGAATTAATTTGGTAAAAGGAATTGGACCAGTACTACAAATTGTTGAAGGTTGGAGTGTTGAATTACCAGAAGACATCCATTTAATATTAGATGAAAGAACAAACCCAACATGGCCCACAACTTGGTTTGTACCAAGAATCACTGGGCAAGGTTTTTTTAAAGATGTTTATACAGTAATGGCCAAATGGGGAGCAAATCATGGAGCAATTTCTCATGGACATAATGGAGCCGATTTAATTACACTTGCATCTATCTTAAGAATTCCTGTAAATATGCATAATGTAGATGAGCAAGATGTTTTTCGTCCAAGCGCATGGTCAGCTTTTGGTGAAAATATTGAAGGAGCTGATTATAGAGCATGTGAAAATTACGGTTCACTGTATGGATTTAAAGAATAAATAAAAATTTGAATTAGTTTTTTGATTAAGCTTCCTCTAATAAGAATATTTTTATTAAAAAGGAAGCTTTTTCATATTTAAATAGAATAAGATGATAGATGTAATTGCTGTTTTTGATATAGGAAAAACAAATAAAAAAATTTTTTTGTTTGGTAGTGATTTTTTGGTTGTTTACAAAAAATCAATTCGTTTTCAAGAAAAACTAGATGACGATAATTTTCCTTGTGATGATATTGAATTAATTGAATATTGGATGAAATCTCAAATTGAGGCTATACAAAACGAAGGGGTTTTTAAAATAAAAGCTATTAATTTTTCAACGCATGGAGCTTCTCTAATTTATTTAGATAAAAAAGGAAAAAGGATAACGCCATTATATAATTATCTAAAACCATTGGATGATTTTGATTTTAATAATTTCTATAATAAAAATGGTGGCAAGGAGGAGTTTTCTAGAAAAACTGGATCACCAGCTTATGGAATGCTAAATACTGGATTACAAATATATTGGTTGAAGAAAACAAAACCTCATTATTGGAAAAGAGTTAGTTCAATAGTCCATTACCCACAGTATTTGAGTTTTTTATTCACAAATAAAACTTCTGCGGATTATACTTCTGTTGGGGCACATACAGCAACTTGGGATTTTGATAAGATGCAATACCATTCATGGTTGCAAAGAGAAAATATTTCATTACCAGAACCATCTTCTGGAAGTATAGCGTCTATGCATAATATAAATGGAGAGACTGTTGCAATAGGTATCGGGTTGCATGATAGCTCTTCATCTATAATACCTCTCTTAGAGGATAATAAAACCAACAGAGAATTTATTTTATTATCTACAGGCACTTGGATTATTTCTATGAACCCTTTCAGTAAGGAAACTTTAACCCAATTCCAATTGAGAAATAAATGCTTATGTTTGATGACTCCGATAAAAGAGCAAGTAAAATCTTCTATGCAGTTTTTAGGACATACTCATGAAGTAAATGCATTGGAGATTAGCTCTTATTTTGGCGTAGAAAAAAGGCATTATTTAAAATTAACACTTAATAAACAGCTTTGCGAAAAGATATTTTTGAAAGATGATAATATTTTTTTCAAGGAAAAAATAACTAAAGATCATAAAGGAGATTTAAAGCAATTATTAAATTACAGTTATTACGAACAAGCCTATTATCAGCTTATTTTTGAAATAAGTAAGCTAGTACATGAAGGTATTAAATTAATATTAGATGCCAATAATAATTTAAAAGATGTGTTTATTTCTGGAGGATTTTATAAAAACGCCATCTTTATTCATTATCTATCACTTATGATGCCTGATCAAGAAGTGCAATTTTCTAAAGGAAAAAATGCCAGCGCTTTAGGCGCAGCTTTGTTAATGAAAAATTATTTATAATATTAATACTTTATATCTATCTTTTATGTTTTTACCTAAAGTTTGAATTAGATATAAAATACCCTTTTTTTAATATTTTTATTTATTCAAATTGGTTTTAATTTGTAATTCAAAGTATTTGGTTTGATGAACTATAAAAGTTTGGAGAATCAAAAAAAATTAACCTAGTTAACCTAATTAATTATGAATTTAAAATTTAATCGATTTAATGCAAAAATTATTTTTGTATTAGTCATTTTTCAGTGTTTTTTCTTCCAATTATTAGTTGCCAATAATTCAACTAACTTAGAGGTTTATCAAAAACAAAAAGTGCAAGGTAAAGTAACTGATATAGATAATATAACATTACCAGGTGTTAGTATATCTATAAAAGGAACCTCTAAGGGTACGCAAACAGATTTTGATGGAAATTATACTATCAATGCAAATCAAGGAGATGTTTTAATTTTTTCGTTTGTTGGTATGAAAACCCAATCAATCACTTTAAGTGGTAACAATTCAACAATCAATGTCGTTATGGAAAGTGGAGGGACACTAGACGAAGTTATTATAAGAAGTTTTAGAGCGTCGCTTTTAAAGGCTATAAAAGTAAAGAGAGAGGCTACAAGTGTTGTGGAGGCTATTACCCCTGCCGACATAGGGAGTTTCTCTGATGAAAACATTGCAGATGCTTTACAACGTGTACCTGGATTGCAAGTAGAGCGAAATGATTCCGGTAATGGGGGAGGAGATAGGGTTTCCATTCGAGGGGTTGGTCCGCAATTTGTAAATGTAACTGTTAATGGTCGAACACCTCTTTCTTCAGGTACTGAAGGAATCGAAGAATTAAGACAATTCAATCTGGAAATATTGCCACCTGAAGTTATTAATGGTGCACTTGTTTATAAGTCTTCTGAAGCACATTTAATAGAACCTGGTTTAGGAGGTTCAGTAGATTTTCAAACACTACGACCACTTGATGTAAACTATAAAAATAATCGTAATTTTTTTGGAGCAATTAATGTAAGAAATGAAACAGATCAATTATCATCAAGTTCTGGTTTAAACCCTAGAATAAGTGCTCTTTTTGGAGGTAAAACCAAGAATGGTAAATTTGGAATGTATGCTTCTTTTCTTACTAGCGAAGGTCCAAGAACCTTTGATGGAATGTTTAATCGTTCTGGAATAGCAGATATCAAGGTAGATTCAAACAATGATGGTGTTTTTGATACTGCCAACGGAGACACTTTGTACGAAGATGTTCAAGTATCAGGGTTTCCAACATTGAACCCCATAGAAGAGCAAAGAGAACGTTTGGCTATTTCATCAGCTATGCAATGGAAACCTTCAAATAATTTGGAGATTGTAGCTGATATACTTTATTCGGATTTTGATAATAATTCATTTCGTAGTCTTGCCAGACCATTTTTAAATAATGTTTATACAAATGTTTTTACTCCTGATAATGTAGAGGTTAGAGACGGTATTCTGCGTTCTTATAATTCTGCAGGATCCTTTAATGCCAACACCGGTGATCCGACTGATGCGGCCACAATAAGATATCAAAGTACTGAGTATAATAACCTTTCGGAAAATATAATGGGTGGGATTAATCTAAAATGGGAGAAAGATGGATGGAAAATATTAGCAGATTATTCATTATCTAGTATTAAATTTAATCAACGGTTGAGTGTTTCGGCGCAAAGGAATGCACTTGTACCTAATATTTCATATGATCTTAATGGTGAAGTTCCTATTGTATTATTTGATCAAGCTGCTGCCAACGATATTAACAATAATACCATTCGCGATAATTGGTTTATTTGGGATCGAATGTTAAACGGGGATAACAGCGCATTTCGTTTGGATTTTAATAAGGAGATAGATGACAATTTTACATTAAGATTCGGAGCTCGTTTTAATTCGAATACGGTTGAATCTCGCCAAGCACAGAAAGGAGGCAGAGGACATAGCGCTGATTATCTTGATCCTCAGTCACACTATGATAGGTATCTATCGCCGCAATCACGTGACTTCTTAGATGGTTTAAATATTGGGAACAATAGCTGGCTAGCCCAGAACCACGAGCAAATAAGATTGGATCATCCAGAGATATACACTTTAGGCGCAGGTTCTAGTTTTGAAGGGGATTTATTTAGTGTAACCGATGGCGATCTACCTCTTTTACGGGGAAACTCCTTTGAAGTAAAAGAAAAATCATCGTCATTTTATACTCAATTAGATTTTAAAGTAGATATGGGAGAAGAATCTTCAATTAGTGGTAACATTGGCATAAGAGCTATTCAAACTAATGTCGATGCTAGAGCATTTTCCTCGGCTATTATTAGTGATCCAACTCAAAGTATACCAGACATAGTATTAACCGATGTTCCCTCTACAATTTCATCAGATAGGTGGGATTTTACTCCATCTTTAAATCTAAATTTTAATTTTAAAAATACAGTTAATTATCGTATTTCTGTAGTAAAAACAGTTTCTAGACCTGCATTGACCGATTTAGCACCTAGAAATGTTATATCAGCAATAAATCCAAATTCACCAGCTTTTGGCACCGAGAATGGAACTGTTGCAGTTTCAAACCCTGATTTAAAACCTTTCAGCACTTGGCAATTTGACAATACTGTTGAATGGTACAATAAATTTGGTGGAGCAATTGTTGTAAGTGCATTTTATAAAGAGATTTCTGATTATATAGTAAATCGAACATCGTTTGATAGTAATCTAACAGAAGCTGGAGATCTTGGTTTTGAGGGATTGCCGACAGGTTTAGATACTGGTCAATTATACAATATACAACAACCTGAAAATTTTACTGGAGCTTCTTTATTTGGCTTTGAATTAGGTTTTACACAGCCGTTATCCGTTTTTTCTAAATCACTTAATGGTTTTGGGATGCAGGCAAACTATACATTTGTAACGAGTAGCTTTGATGATACGTTGTCAGCTGATGAAAATAATATTCCTGGGTCGTCTAAGCATAACTTTAATTCGGTTTTATATTATGAAAATTCTAAATTTGGAGTACGACTTGCATATACTCTCAGAAGTGATTATTTAAGAAATATTGGAGGTTTAGCCGATGCAAGAGCTAATTCTACTTTTACGGATGGAGTTGACCAACTAAATTTTCGTGCAAACTATAATATTTTTGAAAATTTACAGTTGTCTGCGAGTGCTGAGAACATAATGGGTGCTGGCAGACGTGATTACTTGCTAAACGACCCTAGTGTTTTTAATAGGGTTACAGGTAAAGGTAGTGTTTGGACTGTTGGTTTACGATATGGTCTCTAAAAACATTAATGATTGTTTATTTAAAGAGGACTTTTTAAATAAATAAAATGAAAAAATTAATAGTAATACTTATTTTAGTATTAACATCTTGTTCACAAAAGAAAGAAGTGGACGAGGTGTTACCTAATATTGTTTATATTCTTGCAGATGACATGGGCTATGGAGATTTATCTGCTTTAAATCCTAATTCGGGCATTAATACCCCTAATATGGATAAAATTATTGCTGAAGGAATTTCTTTTTCTGATGCACATTCTAACTCAAGTGTTTGTACGCCTACCAGGTATGGTATTTTAACCGGAAGATACGCTTGGCGTAGTCGTTTAAAAGAAGGCGTATTGTGGGGGTATGATCAACCTTTAATTGAAGAGAATAGAGAAACTGTTGCTTCATATTTAAAAAGTAATGGATACAATACGGCATGTATTGGTAAATGGCACCTTGGTTTAGGCTGGCAAGCTAAAGATGAAAATAAGCCTATTGCTAAATATGAATGGGCTAAGGTTTTTAATAAAGGAGATGACAGTAATGTAGATTTTAGCAAAAGAACCAGTGGGCCAAATTCTTTAGGGTTTGATTATTCTTATATTATACCAGCATCGTTAGATATGACGCCTTACTTGTATTTGGAAAACGAAAAGGTAGTAGAATTACCAACAGAATATACTGAAGGCAAAAGCGAGGATGTTGATGGCCGTGGCGTTATTTGGAGACCAGGAGAAGTAGCACCTAGTTTTGTATTCGAAGATGTGTTAGATAATTTCACTAAAAAAACGGTTACATATATTGAAGATCAACAACAAACTGACAAGCCCTTTTTTGTTTACTTTCCTCTAACAGCACCTCATACACCATGGTTACCTAAAAGTAGTGTTAGTGGAAAGTCTAAGGCGGGTCGATATGGAGATTTTGTGACTATGGTAGATAATACTGTAGGTGAAATAATGAAAACTTTAGAAAAAACGGGGCAAGCAGATAATACTTTAATTATTGTTACTTCAGATAATGGGTCACATTGGAAACCAGAAGATAAAGAACAATACGCTCACAGAGCAAATTATGTTTTTAAAGGGCAAAAAGCAGATATATATGAAGGCGGACATCGTGTTCCTTATATTGCAAAATGGCCGGGTAAAATAAAGCCAGGATCTAGTTCAACACAAATAATGTGTACTACAGATTTATTAGCCACACTTTCAGGGATTGTTGGCAACCCACTATTGGCAGAAGCAGGTGAGGATAGTTATAATATGCTTCCAGCGTACTTAAACACATCTGAAAAAGTACAAATACGTGATTATACCATTCATCATTCTTTATATGGTTTTTTTTCTATTCGAAAAGGAAAATGGAAGTTGACTACTAAGTTAGGTTCTGGAGGGTTTAGTCTCCCTGTAGAAGTTAATGAAGATGAAAATGGAAATCAGGCAAGTTTGTATAATCTGGAGGAAGATATTCAAGAAACTAGGAATCTTTACAACGAAAACCCAAAAATTGTAGCGGAACTAATGAATTTATTAAATTCGGAAAAGCAATAATAAGCTAGCTGGTAGTAATATAAATTTTAAAATTATAGAGGTCAGTAGATAAATGCTTAT
>CESE01027020.1_pt1 | contig 15775 bp, 10 predicted proteins | sample 350271 | NCBI WGS metagenome assembly CESE01 (sample SAMEA2621536, study PRJEB7988) | marine metagenome | isolation source: saline water (ENVO:00002010), including | reverse complement strand
AAAAAACAAGGCTCAAACATCTTTAAAAGAATTAATTTGGAATAACAAACCGAACACAATAAAAATAATTGAGAAGCTGTTGTTACCCTTATAGTAAAACCAGCCGGCAAAAAATAGAATAGCAAGCGAACAGGTAAAGACTGAGATACTAATAATTTTATTTATAACGTTATTCGGCTGGTTTTTAACTGCTGAAAAACGAATTCCCGTTATTGCGTAATACAATCCAAATAGACTAGAAATGTAATCATAACTCCACCAATTGCAGCACCATTAATTACAAGAATAAACCAAGTCAAAAAGTAGATTTTTCCAATTGACCTGTCGCGTTTTCCACCTTTCTTAAGTATGTATTGGATAAGTCCAGTCACGAATATTATGTAACCAGTAAAACCATGTAAAGTGAAATTTCAATCATATTTAAATTTATTGATCTGCGAAAACATTTTTAAAGTCCTTTTTCCATTCTAAAAAGAAGCCATGCGATTTCCACCAGATGAAAATAAAAAAAGACGCAATAAACCAAAGTAGAGGGTTGAATATGGATGAAATGGTAAAGCCAGAAATTCCGCAAAGTCCAATAAAGGAATAAATAGCATAAACAAAAATTTTGGAGAAGTAGAATAGGAGTCGATATTTCCAGAAGTTTTCCTTGTCTGTAAAAGCATTGCTTTCAGTACGATATTTTTTATAACGCATTCTAGCATAACGATTTGCATTATCAGCTGGATGTCTGGCACCGCGTCTCTTTTTTTTGGCTTTATAGCTTTTTTTTGTGTGAACGTATTTGGTTAGTCGAGGTCGTTTTAGGCGTTCAATAAGCCGCTCATAAGCTTGAGTAACTTCAATAAATTTTTCTCTATCGCTAGTTGGTAAGTTCAGGTCCGGATGGTAGGTTTTGGCAAGCTTTCTATAGGCTCTTTTAACTTCTTCAATTCCAGCATTAGAATCAATGCCTAGTAAACGATAATAGCGGTTATACAATTAGCTGTGCAGTTGGATTAATTGAATCAAGTTGAATAATTTACACTCCATTTTTTTATTTAAAAAATTACAGTTAAAACAGGCGAAATGCAACAGAGAAAGATAATTATGCAGTCTGAAGGTTCCATTTTTTCAATAATTTATTTGAATTGGATTTTAGAAAGAGAAAAGTAAGCCAATTTTTGGGCAAAAAAAAGCGGGGTACTTTAATACCCCGCTTTAAACATTTATGTGTATTTGTAATTACTGTTTTACAAATCGCTCTACTGAGCTATTGCCCTTTGCATCCAAAATACTAATGATATACATTCCGTTTTCAAAATTTGAAACTGGAACATTTAAATCACTTTCATTAGGATTGATAGAATAAACTACGTTACCAATTATATCCATTATTACTAATTCTGAAATATCTCTAGGACCAGAAATATTTACAAAATCGTTAGAAGGGTTAGGATAAACCTTAAAGTTATTTGCATTAAAGTTATCGTCAATTCCTTCAGGAAAACAAGTTTCGCAAGATTCCCAGCAAACTGCAGGAAGTGTTGTGTCTCCAGCAAGACTTAGAATTCTGTTGATATTAGTCCCTGTTTGTTTGATACAACTTAGAGTTGAATCTAAGGTTTCCTGACCAGTCCAAGCGTCATGTGCAAATTTATATTCAGTTTCTGATCCTGTAATAATAACAGTAAGTTCCCAAATATTGTCACCATCAACATCTGTCATGGCGCCACAAGAGCCACACCAACCATTAAAGAGTCCGTTCACTTCTGGAGTTGTAAAAGATCCAGTAAACGTGTTCATGTCAACTTGGAAAGTTACACTAGATGTGTCTGGAGGTGTTACAATAGAACCACCAGTACTCAAGTAAACATCATCCACATAATAAGTTTTTGCTGCAGCAGGATTGTTTTGGAAATCATAAAAAATAGTAACCTGATTGTAGGTTTTAGCGAAGTTTATAGTTGCTGTTCCTGCAGCTTGATTTGCAAAATCAAACGTCAATGTATCCCAACCATTAGCAATACTTGTAGTTGCCTCAGTTTCAACTGAAATTTGGGAGCTATCAGCATCTTCTACCTTAAGTCTTACTTTTATTCCAGCATCTGGAGAATACACGACAGCTTTAATGATAGTTGTTCCTGCCGCAAAAGGAATTGAATCAGCTAATCCTAAAGGAGTACTTAAAGTAGTTCCTTGCCAAGGCTGACCTGTTGGGCTTTTATCTGTTTTTATAACCAGGTTACTTGCATTCATAGGGTCAGCGACTAACATTGAGCTAGTACCATTAAAATCGGTAACAGTATAATCTACATTAGCTGTATCATCCCAATTAATAGGAAGTTTTATTTGATCTTTAGTTACAGGAGGAGTGCTTCCACAACTGGCACAAGATTCCCAGCACACTGCTGATAAAATAGTATCACTTGAAACTGAAAGAATACGATTAGTGTTGGCTCCTGTTGTGATTACACATGGCATTCCTGACATTAGTGATTCTTGAATAGTCCAACTATCAGCAGCGTATTTAAATTCATAATTTCCAGCAGCTAATTGTACTGTGACATCCCAAATTCCATCGTTATTAGCGTCAGTCATTGAGTTACAGTTTCCACACCATCCATTGAAAGTTCCATTTACCTCTGGAGTTGTGTAAGATGCCGTAACATCTTTCATATCAACTTGGAAAGTAACGTTATAGCTTGATGAAGCGGCAGGTTCAAAAAACACATTACCTAGGTAATAAGTTTTGGCAGCTGCTGGGTTATTCATGAAATCATAGAAGATAGTGACTTTATCATAAATCTTTGCAAAGTTTAAAGCAGCTTTACCACTAGCTTGATTCGCAAAATTAAATTTTAGAGTGTCCCAACCCTTAACGGTAGTCATAGCTTCAGTTTCAGTTGAAATAGTTGCAGTATCCGAATTTTCTACTTTCAGTCTTACCATTATTCCAGAATCTGGTGAATAAATTACAGCTTTAATAATTGTAGCACCGGCAGCAAATGGAATTAAGCTGTCTAGGCCAGTTGAAGTACTTAAAGTAGTCCCCTGCCATGGCTGTCCCGTTGGGCTTTTAGTTGTTTTTAAGACAAGGTTGGAAGCGTTCATTGGATCTGCCGATAGTGTTGAACTAGTACCATCAAAATCAGTTACTGTATAATCTACGTTAGCAGTATCGTTCCAAGTAATAGGAAGATTGATTTTACTTTTTTGCGCATTAGCAAAAGGTGCTATTAGCGCAGTGATTAAAATAATAAGTGCAATTTTTTTCATATCTATTTTTAGTTTAACATAATGTTGGGATAAAGATATAGTAATTTTTACCACAAGGTAATTTTACCTAAATTTTTTATTTGGAAAAACAGATTATTAATTAAGGTGATAATCAATAATACGAAAGGCGTTAAAAAAACTTCAGTTAAACTCTGCTATTTTTGAAATACTCTGACATAGTCAACATGCAGGTATTGAGGGAATGTAGTATTTGGATTTGGACTACCAGGCCATTTACCGCCTACAGCAACATTAAATATAAAAAAATATTTTTCCCGAAACTCATCAAATTGGCTGTCTTTGGTATCAATAGCATGAAACGACTGGTCATCTATATACCAAGTAATTCCGTTCATGTCCCATATTATACTAAAAACGTGAAAGTTATCGTACAATACGCCATTTGAAATTTTCTTATTACTACTGAATTCTGCATGGGTATTACTTGCATCAGCCCAATGCACGGTTCCATGAGTAACATTGTCACCTCTAACTGCAGTACTTTCGCCGCCAACCATTTCCATTATATCTATCTCACCACATTGTGGCCAACCAGTTGTAGGGAAATTGTTACCGAGCAACCAGAGTGCTGGCCATATTCCTTGACCATATGGTGCAGCTGCACGAATATCAATTCTGCCGTATTTAAAACTTTGAAGTCCTTGAGATGAAATTCGAGAAGAAGTGTAAGAGCTTGAATTAAAAATTTGCTTTTCAGCTGTTATGGTTAATACACCATTTTCGACTTTAGTATTTTCTTCTTTGTAATACTGAAGTTCAGAATTTCCCCAACCATTATTTCCAGTTCCAATTTCATGTTTCCAATTGGTACCTAAAAGTGTTGTGCCTTCAAATTCGTCTTGCCAAACCAATGTGTAGTTTGGATAAGAGAGTGGAGTAGAGTAACCAGCAGTAGGTGATTCGCCAATAACACGAGGTGGCACATTTGAAACGATAGCCACGTTTTCTATTTTTTCAATGTATTGATTATCCAAAACATGAGCACGAATAATGATAGAATATGAGCCCGCAGATTTGAATGTATAAGACGCTTCACCATTATTTGATTGATCAATAATTTCATTGTCGTTTTCTGTGAACCTAATGGTATAGAAATTAGCGTTATTAGCATTAGCCTTTACACTAACAAAACCGAAGTTTGATGTATCCTGAGTTACTGAAACAACTAGATTACTCGGTAAAGTTACAGCCTGATTTTCATCAGGCTCATCCTTTTTACAAGCATTAATCATTAGCGCTGTGCACAGAACTATAGCTACGAATTTTACATATTTATTGAAGCGTGGAATTTCTTTTTTCATAAGAGGTAGATTAAATTCTATACAAATTAAGAAAAATCAACGCTACTTTTGTTCAATATCGTCTATGTAGAATGTTCCAGCATTAGAGTCATTCCACGCAGGAATTAGAGTTATCCTATCATATAACCCTGGCGAAGTAGAAGAAAAATCTGCAGAAATTTCTACCCATTCATTGGCTTTAGTGATTGGAACAATCATTTCTTTAATAATTGTATTTTTACTTGCCTTGTCTTCCAATTTAATCATAAAATCGCCAGTTTTTGGCGCATAAACTTTCAGTGAAATCGACTTTTTAGTAGTAAAGTCTAATTTGCCTTTGTGATTGATAAATAGTCCTGCCCATGTTTCAATCCCCTTTTTTGTTTCTAATACAAAATTACTACTATCAATTCCTGATTTAAAAGGATTAGTAATAATTGAATCAGTACTTTCTCCGAAAGGGGTTACTATAGGTTTAATGATTTCAAAATCTATAGGAAGAGCAAAGGTGTTTGTATCTGCTGGCTCAACAGGTCCGCTACCATCACCTGTATCGACTATTCCGGCATATCCTAAAGGAACTAAACGGAGATACCATAACAACGTAGCATTTGCATCAACATATACAAGTGAAAGTTCGTTCTCTGATAATTTTAAAATTTGATAGGTTCTTGTTCCTGCATAAAAACCAATAAAACTTTTACCAGTTGTACTCAAATATTTTATACCGTCTTCTTCAACGATATTCCAGTTTTCATTCAACTGATCTTCTAGAGGTGCATTATAGTTATCTGCAGGTGACGGGTAAGAGCCTGGATAATCTCCAACAGCGAGATCATCGATAAATACGACTCCTTTGGTTGTCATATCAAAGCTAAAGCCTTCTAAGTAAAAGGTGTATCTGTCATTATACATATCAACTTCTCTTTGTTCAAACGCTTTAGCGAAATAATATTCTGGTACAAGACCCGCTGCACTGGCTGGGTTTGGTCCAACACCAAAATGACCGTCCCGCGATGAATCTATAACCCATGTTTTAAAACCTAACCCAGAGATACCTCCAGTAAGGTTAACAATATCGGGGCTACCAAGAAGGGTCAAATCATCCTCTGCAATAGTGATTTCCTTATTCATAGTAACACTTCCGCCTTTTGTAAAAACAGTAATTTTCACCAAATAGGATCCTTTTAGGGGATAAATTGCTCTAGCAGTTTTTCCTTTAGCTGCAGTTCCGTTTCCAAAATCCCATACGATAATAGATCCTGATTTTGCCGCTGTAAATTGAATAATATTAGGGCTTTCCGCAGAAGGAGCATAAGTGAATTCTGCATCTTCAAATGCGGGAGCAACTCCTAATTCTGCCTTTTTTTTCTTACAGCTTACAGAAAATAATCCAATAAGTACAGCGATAGCTAAAACTTGAATTCTCATAATAATTTTATCTTTTAATTAATACCCAGAGTTTTGACTCCACTTGCTTCCCGAAAGCACAATTTCTACTTGTGGGATTGGAAATAAGTTATGTTTTCCATCAATGAAACCTTCGATTTTATTCGCTGCCTCACCAGTCCTTACCAAGTCGAAAAATCGAAAACCTTCACCGCAGAGTTCAAGTCTTCTTTCATTATAAATGTCTTTAGTTAACTGTTCTCCTGAACTTGATAAAGCAGGAATTCCAGCTCTAATTCTCACTTCGTTAACATATTGCATTGCTTTGCCTGCACTTCCAATCTCACTATGAGCTTCAGCAGCCATTAATAAAACGTCAGCGTATCTTATAACACGATAGTTTACTGGACTCGTTAAGTCATTGTCTGGCAAACCAAATTCACCAATTCTTTTAATATATTTATTGTTATAATATCCTGTATGTCCACCTCCGCCTATTGCATAGGTAATTTCGGAGTTTGATTGTGCCGCAATAAAAGCGTCAATATCAAGTACGCTCGCATCCCTTCTTACATTATCATTTGGACCAAATGCACCATATAAATCCTTAGTAGGTAGGTTGTAACTATTTCCATCGCCATATACAGGGCCAGAATATTGTCTTATACCTTGAAATCCTGGCGCAGCATTACCTTCTAAACAGATCAAACAACTATAGCTTCCACCTTCTAAACCCGAATATTGAACGTCAAAAACAGTTTCAGAGTTTCCTTCTGAATTTTCAGCAAAAAGAGTACTGTAGTCCGCTGCTAATTCATATTGACCAGAGTTAATTACTTGATCTAAAACGTCAGCGCATTCAGCGAATTTACTCTGGTATAAGTAAACTCTACCTAGAAGTGACTTTGCCGCTCCAGCCGTTGCTTTACCCTTTATAACTGCGATAGCAGGTAAAAGAGCTGAAGCATAAATAAGGTCCTTTTCAATTTGTTCATATACTAGAGCTTTAGGAGTTCTTTCCTTTTCTTTTAGTTCATCGATTCCAATTCGTTCATCAACTAATAGAGGAATATCGCCGAAGTATTTAACCAATTGAAAATAATAGTAAGCTCTTAGAAACCTAACCTCGGCAAGTAATTGTTTCTTACCAGTAAAAGAAATATTGTCCTTGTTTTGCATTATGTAATTCGTTCTTGTAATTCCGGCATAATTCCACCTAAGAACGTTTCTTAGTTCAATATTTACACCGCCATGACTCATAGTTTCAATATCATGAAGGCCTTTTGAATCGACTACACTTTCACCACCAGCAATAGAGTTGTCTGAGGCGATTTCTCCAATCCAAAGATTCATAAATGAGCCTTGTAGAAGATCATATGCTCCAACAAGGGCAGTGCGATAATGTTCCTCTTCAGTAAAGAAGTTTTCAGCATCTTGACTATAAAGTGGGTCTGTATCTAAATATTTCTTGCATCCTACCGATACGATAGAGACTAAAATTACCAACGATAAAATCTTTAGTGTTTTCATTTCTATTAAAATTTGAAATTAGTACCTAACATAAATGTTCTTGCTTGAGGATAAAAGCCATAATCAACTCCTGCTGATAAAGCTCCACCTGCTGAACCAAATTCCGGATCAAAACCTCTATAACCTGTTATTGTAAATACGTTGTTAACAGATCCATAGACTCTAATTGATCTCATTTTTATTTTTTTGACAAATTTCGAGTTGAAGGTATAACCCACTTGAATATTTCTAAGTCTTACAAAGTTCCCTGATTCAACATAATAATCTGAAAATTCTGAATTTCTATTAGCTTCTGAGGTAACTCTAGGGACTTCGTCAGAAGTACCATCGCCAACCCAACGATCTATAACATACGCTTGCTGATTTGCATAGGGTTGAAGCCTTTCATAATTTCGAATGATTTGTTGACCAATAGCAGAATATATGTTTGCAGAAGCGTCAAAGTTTTTATAGGTAGCATTTAAGCTTAAGCCAAACGTGAAATCTGGGATAGGTGATCCTAATTCTTTTTTATCAGTATCATCATTAAAGTTAATTACACCATCTCCATTTTGATCGACATAAATCAAATCACCAGGTTTTGCATCTGGTTGAACTACTGCTGCATTGTCAATTTGTGCTTGATTCTGAAAAATACCATCTGTTTCTAGTCCGTGGAAGTACCCAATTGCAAATCCTTCTTGAAAACGAGTTGCTACGTTTCCTCCAACACCAAACTCGGCGCCAGGAATAAATTCAACACCATCGGGAACTTTAGTTACTTTATTACTGAGTAAGGTAGTGTTGAATTGTCCTCCTATTATAAAATCGTTCATTCTATCTGTAGTGTAACCAATTTCTAATTCAATTCCTCTGTTAGAAACATCTCCAGCATTAATGAATGGAGGCTGACCGCCTGGACCGTATGAACCTAAAACAGCAGATACATCAGGTTGGAATAGTAAATCCTGAGTGTTTTTCATAAAGAAGTTTGTAGTAACATCCCACTTTTCCCATAGCTCTAAATCAAATCCAATATTCAACTGGCGAGTAGTTTCCCATCTTAAATCTGGATTACCAGCTCTACCTATAGCCACTCCTTGGGTAATAATATCATCAAAGACGTAAACACCTTCTCCATTGAGATCAGCTCTATATGCAAAATTTTGAATTTGATCGTTTCCTGCAATACCAAAACTTGTTCTCATTTTTCCGAATGTAATAATGTTAGAACCAAAGAACGATTCATCTGAGAAAATCCAAGCACCACTTACCGCAGGGAAGGTGCCGTATTTATTGTTGGGACCAAATTTTGTTGAACCATCCCTCCTTACTATAACAGAAACGAGATATCTATGATCATAACCGTATTCTAATCTCAAGAAAGTTGATAGTAAACGTTCTTCATATTGAAAAGAACCCGTATTATTTAAAAGCCCCCCATCTGCTTGATTAGCAGAAATATCCGCAAAATCTAGAGAATTACCTGGAATATTAAATGCAGATCCGCTTAATTGATCTCCAGTTCTTTTGAAAATTGAAGCACCGGCTGTACCTTTAATTTGATGTTTCTTCTTAAATGTTCTGTCATAATTTAAAAAGGACTCTCCTGAGAGATCTACATAGGTAGTTTTTGCCTCATAAACACTTGCACCTCTTTCAATAAAAGTGCTGTCACCAATTTCGACCATCGTAGGATCTAAATTTGCATTAAGGGCCGTGTTCTGCGCTTTTCCAGGGCCATACCAAGTAAGTGGAGAGAAACTTTTTGCATCAACTAATGCGAAATTGTAATTGAATCTATTGGTAAACGTGAAGTGCTTATTGATTTTGAATGCAATTTCTTCTTTACCAACGAATTTGTTTACGACAGCTTGATTGTATGTATTCTCCATTTGGGCAATTGGATTAATCACATCACTTACTTCTTCTAAATAGGAATAATTTCCGTTAGGAGTTTGAACAGGCTTTGTAGGCGAGGCATTGATAGTATTGTATAGCACAGAACCAATTCCGTTCTCAGGTAGAGTTTTTCTTTTTTCTTGGGTATATAGGAAAATGCTTGTAAGTTTAAACTTGTCATTGAGTTGAGTCACAAAATTTAAACGAGCATTGTAGCGTTCAAAATTTGATTTTTTACCTCCTATAATACCATCTTGGTTAAAGTATGATCCCCCTACAGAAAAAGAGTTCTTTTTTGAGCCACCAGTGATAGAAATGTTGTGACTGTGCATCATGGCAGTTTGAAAAACTTCATCTTGCCAATTGGTCCCTCCACCAAGAGCGGTGTTATTAAAAGGAAGATCTTCACCTGCACTACCAAATATTTCGTTTTTGATTACGGCATATTCTTCAGCATTCAAAAGATTGAGTTTTCTTGCTGTTTGTTGAATTCCAGCATAAGAGTTAATTTCTATTTTGGTAGGGGAGTTGATTGTTCCTTTTTTGGTTTCGATAATTATTACACCATTTGCTGCTCGAACTCCATATATACTAGCTGTTGCATCCTTTAAAATGTTTATTGACTCAATATCAGCTGGATTCAATGAATTTAATCCTTCCGAATCGTAAACAATACCGTCAACTAAAATTAGAGGATCGTTATCTCCAAAAGTAGAGAGTCCTCTGATTCTAATACTAGATGAGCCTCCCGGAGATCCTGAATTGGTATTTATGTTAACTCCAGACACTTGACCTTGAAGAGCCTGGTCCATTCTAGGAATGTTTAATTTTTCCAGAGCGGCTCCTTCTACCTTAGCAGTAGCACCTGTAACTTCTTTTTTTGTTGTTGTGCCATATCCTACAACCACGACCTCTTCCAGAACACTGGCACTTGCTGCAAAATCAATATTAACTTCTAATCTCCCAGCAACTGGAACTTCTTGAGTCTCAAAACCAAGAAATGAAAACACAAGAACCGCTGTGTTGGCATCACTAACGGACATTTGAAAATTTCCATCTATATCTGTTGTTACTCCATTAGATGTACCTTTTTCTATCACTGTTGCACCAGGGACTGTTTCTCCTGTATCGTCTTTAACTTTTCCTTTAATTTTCGTATTTTGAGCTAGGGCTGGAATACTCATTAGTGCAACACTCAAGCATATTAGAGCGTATGATTTGAAAGCCTTCTTTAAAGATTTTGTTAACGACATAGTTATAGTTATTTGTACCATTACTCTTGCAATGTTAATTTATTTTAACGGTTTTTCAAAAGAAAATAATCTTCAAATCATATAATAATGCTTTTTTTCAATATATATTCCTTGATAAAAGGTTCAGAAAGCTCATGAATATCTTACTAATATTGAATTAATTTGCAAAAATATTTTAATATAAATTCTTTCTAACTTTTGAAAGATTCAGTTATTATGGCAGAAAAAAAAGAGAATTCTTTAGAAAAAGTTCTAGGACATCAGTTTAGTGCATTTTATAAAATTCCTCTCGACAAGTTTTTTCAGTTTGCTTTATCTGTTGATTGCGTTATCCTAGGATATGTCGAAGATACTCTAAAACTGCTGGTCATTGAAAGGGGCGCTGAACCTCACAAGGGAAAAATGGCACTTCCCGGTGATTTAGTTTATCCAAGTGAAGACATGGATCTAGCTGCGAGTAGAGTTTTAAATGAACTAACTAACCTTGAGGAAGTTAATATGACCCAATTTCACAGCTACGGTCAAGTGGATAGGCACCCTGTAGGCAGAGTAATTACTGTTGGGTATTATTCGTTAATCAGTGTAGATCAATATGATCCATTGGCTAATTCATGGGCTGATAATGTTTCGTGGTTAGACGTGAAAAGCTTACCGAAATTGGCTTTTGATCATAATGAAATTGTAGATGAAGCTCTCCGAGCCTTAAAGCAAAGAGTTAGACTTCAACCAATTGGATTTAAGTTACTGCCTAAGGAATTTACATTGGGACAGATGCAAGATTTGTACGAAACAATTCTGGATGTAGCTTTTGATAAGGCAAATTTTCGGAAGAAAATTTTAGGAATGAATTTATTAAAAGACTCTGGTAAACTCCAGATTGATGTACCCCACAGGCCGGGTAGACTATATTCCTTTAATAAGTCTGCCTACGAGTCTTTACTGCAAACTGGTTACACCTTTGAGTTATAGTAGCTAGCGTTTTTTTAAAATCAGTTAAGTGTTTGGTATAGGTCGAGTTGTCAATTCAACCTAATTGTCTATATTAGGATATCATTATCCTTATAGTAAAATAAACCATAAGTATTTTTATATTTGATTTTTTAAAAGCAAAAAGTGACTGAAGAATTTGAACTTATAATTTTTGGTGGAGACGGAGATTTATCATATCGAAAAATCTATCCAGCATTATATCACAGACTGAACGAAGGACAGATTTCGAAAAATGTAAGAATTCTTGCTGTTTCTAGAAAACCTTACGAGATAGAAGATTTTCGTCAGAAAGTTAAGTCTGAGATATTGTCTTACGTGAAGGATGCTAATATTAAAATTGTTGATCAATTGATTAGCTTGATTTCTAATGGGCGTATTGATACCAATAAGGGTGAAGAATGTGCAGTTACGAAAAGCTGGTTTTTAGAATCGACTGACTACGTAAGAGTGTTTTATCTAGCTACTCCTGCAGTGGTTTTTGGTTCAATATCAAAGTATCTGGATAAAATGCAGTATATAACTGCAAAGTCTAGGGTAGTATTGGAAAAACCTCTTGGAAAAAACTTAGAAAGTTCGGAGCAGATAAATGATGAGGTAGCAAAGTATTTTAAAGAAGAACAGATTTATAGAATTGATCATTATCTTGGAAAAGAGACTGTTCAAAATTTAATGGTCCTTCGATTTGCAAATAACATTTTTGAAAGTTCTTGGAACGCCAAGGATATTGATAATGTGCAGATTACAGTGGCAGAATCAATTGGCGTAGGAACTAGGGGAGCTTTTTATGATCAATATGGCGCTTTGCGTGATATGGTTCAAAATCATTTGTTGCAACTGCTTTGTTTGATTGCAATGGAGCCTCCAGTTAATTTGGAAGCTGACGAAGTTCGTGATGAAAAATTAAAAGTGCTGAAAGCACTCCGATTTTATACTCCGGAAACAATTAATGAAAATACTGTCAGAGGTCAATACACCAGGGGTGGATCAGATACCGATCCATTGCCATCATACTTAGAAGATATTGAAAAGTTCAGTTCAAAGACTGAAACTTTCGTTGCTTTGAAGGCGAATATTGATAATTGGCGCTGGGGCGGTGTTCCTTTTTATTTGAGGACAGGTAAAAGAATGCCACATCGGTATTCGGAGATTATTATCAACTTCAAAAAAGTGCCGCATAATATTTTTCCAGATAAAAAAAATGTTGAAAGTAACCGGTTAACAGTGCGTCTTCAGCCTGATGAGAAAATCGAATTGCTTCAGATGGTTAAAGTTCCAGGTCCAGGAGGGTATCGTTATAAGCCATATGCGCTTGAACTGGATTATGCGGATCATTTTGAACATAGGTTTCCAGAGGCTTATGAGCGCCTACTTATGGATGTAGTGCGGGGAAATCAAACCTTATTTATGAGACGGGATGAAGTAAAGGCATCTTGGGAATGGATTGAATCCATTACTAAAAACTGGGAAACCAATAACGTATCTAATGTATTGTATGAAGCTGACTCTTGGGGGCCAGGCGGTGATATATTAGAGGAAGACCATAAGTGGGCAAAATCGCATCATGTAAAGAGGCTAGAAGAAAAACAAAAAGGATAATGTTAGATAGCGCTAATTACAATAGAGAAATAGTTGATTCTGAATTACAAGTCTCAATAATTGCGGCTTTGAAGGATGAAATTCGTGCATTTGGTTCGGCTTCTTTATTGGTCTCAGGTGGTTCAACTCCAAAAAGATTATTTGACCTTTTATCCAACGAGAAATTAGAGTGGGATAAGGTTACACTTTCGCTAGTAGACGAACGATTTCTTCCAAATGGACATACAGATCAAAATGGAGAGCTGATAAAGGAACACCTGTTGAAAAATGAAGCGATTAAAGCTAATTTTATCCCTCTCGTATTTGACCCGGCTGATGCAGAAAACAACTTAAAGATGGCTGTTAAAGCTTTTGAAAATGTAAGTAGGCCTTTTACTGTTGTAGTTTTAGGGCTGGGTAAAGATGGTCATACAGCATCTCTTTTCCCAGATTCGCCGATGCTAGATAAGGCTATGGATAAAAACTCTTCAGAAATTCTACTAAACGTAACAACACCGAGTTCACCATATTCTAGAATTACTTTTAGCCGAAAAGTATTATTAGATGCGAAGAATTTATTTCTGCACTATTATGGCGTAGAGAAAAAAGAAATATTGGACAGTGTTTTAGATTGTACTAATCAAGAAAAATACCCAATTTCAGGTTTTGTAAATCAACAAGAAAATATCCTGAAAGTTTATTGGGCAATGTAAATTATGAACGAAACTATAAAGCAAATTACCGAGCGAATTAGAGAACGTTCAGCGAAATCAAGAGCAGAATATATGAACTTGATGGAGAATAGCGCGCAAAATTCTGTTACTAGAAGTGGATTGGCATGTGGCAATCTTGCTCATGCATTTGCGGCTTGTAATGATGATGATAAAATGGATTTGAGTGAAAATATCTCTTGCAATTTTGCTATTATCACTTCCTATAATGATATGCTAAGTGCGCACAAGACTTATGAGGATTACCCGATCAAATTAAAGGCCTATGCTAATAAATATGGTTCTGTTGCTCAAGTAGCATCAGGAGTTCCTGCCATGTGTGATGGTGTTACACAAGGACAGGCTGGAATGGAGTTGTCATTATTTAGTAGAGATATAATTGCTTTGTCAACTGCAATAGGACTTTCCCACCAAATGTTCGACGGAGGCATGTGCTTAGGTATCTGCGATAAAATAGTTCCTGGAATGCTAATAGGGTCTTTAAGGTTTGGTCATTTGCCATTTGCATTTATACCCGGTGGTCCAATGGAATCTGGAATAACCAATGAAGAAAAAGCTCTTGCAAGAACAGAATATGCTGAAGGTAAAATTGGAAGAAAAGAGCTGTTAGCATCAGAATCAGCATCTTATCACTCTGCTGGAACGTGCACATTCTATGGAACTGCTAACAGCAATCAAATGCTAATGGAAATTATGGGCATTCATTTGCCAGGTTCTTCATTCGTTAATCCAGGAACTCCTCTTCGAGACGCATTGAATGAATTTGCGGTAAAGCGACTTTCCCAAATAACTCATCAATCAAAAGAATATACTCCCCTTCACAAAGTTGTATCAGAGGAATGTATTGTTAATGCATTAGTCGGATTGGTTGCAACTGGAGGTTCAACGAATCATACGATACATCTTGTTGCAATTGCTAGAGCTGCAGGAATCATTATAGACTGGAATGATTTTAATGACGTTTCTGAGGTTGTACCCTCCATAACAAGAGTTTATCCAAATGGTTCTGCAGATATCAATCATTTTCAAGCATGTGGAGGAATGGGATTCCTTATGAAAACACTTATAGATGGTGGGTATTTAAATGAAAATGTGAGTACTCTGATGGGACGCGGACTGGACCATTACACTAAGGAACCATTTTTAAATAACGGAAAGTTGGAATGGAGAGCTGCACCTGCTGAGTCGCTTGATGAAACAGTTTTAAGAGGTACTTCAAATCCATTTGCACCTAATGGTGGAATGAGATTACTAGAAGGGAATTTAGGAAGAGCAGTAATAAAAATTTCTGCAGTAAAAGAACAGCATCAAATTGTGCAAGCAGAAGCGGAGGTTTTCGAAGATCAAGATGATGTTCTTGTCGCTTTTACTGAGAAAAAACTAAATAAGGATGTTGTGGTCGTTGTGCGAAATCAGTCTGCTACTGAAAATGGAATGCCTGAACTTCATAAGCTGACTCCAACTCTGAGTATACTGCAACAAAATGGATTTAAAGTTGCTTTGGTGACAGACGGAAGAATGTCTGGAGCGTCAGGTAAAGTTCCTGCAGCAATTCATCTTTCTTCAAAGAATGGCAGTAATGCCTTAATTAATAAGTTACAATCTGGTGATCCTATTCTTCTAAACGCTAAGACCGGTGTTTTGAGTTGTTTGAATGCCGATGAAGTTATTTTAAGAGAAAATTCGGCACAACCTCCAGGTGATGGTCAAGGTGTTGGTCGTGAGTTGTTCGAACGTCTAAGGCCGCTAGTTTCGGAAAGTGAAAATGGAGCTTCATTTATTATTTAATGGATAAAATGAAGAATGATATTAGAGAAATATTAGTACTGAATCCTTTGGTTCCTGTAGTCACATTTCATGAGAG
>CESE01031575.1_pt1 | contig 15838 bp, 13 predicted proteins | sample 350271 | NCBI WGS metagenome assembly CESE01 (sample SAMEA2621536, study PRJEB7988) | marine metagenome | isolation source: saline water (ENVO:00002010), including | reverse complement strand
GAGATTAAATTCGAAGTTTGCATTTACTTATGGTAGAGTTGAGGTTAGAGCTCAACTTCCAAGAGGAGTTGGAACTTGGCCGGCAATATGGATGCTAGGAAAAAACATTAACGAACTAGGAGGATATTGGCAACCAACTTTTGGAACGACAAGCTGGCCAGCATGCGGAGAAATTGATATTATGGAACATTGGGGATCTAATCAAAATTTTGTACAAAGCGCAATGCATACTCCGTCATCAAATGGAGCAACAATAAATAAAGGGGGAAAAACCGTCCCTAGCGCTAGTGATATGTTCCATATTTACTCTGTAGATTGGTTTGAGGATCGAATGGTTTTTAGCATAGATAATAATGAATTATATGTTTACAAGCCCCAACAGTTAAATGCTAGCACTTGGCCATTTACCGAAGATCAATACATTTTATTAAATATTGCGATTGAACCTGGCGTCTCTTCATCATTTACAAAAAGCGCAATGCTAATCGATTATGTTAGAGTATATGATAACGACACTTCAACTGTTTCGACTAATAAAATAGAACAAATGGATGGCGGATTCAAAGTATTCCCAAATCCAGTTTCTGATAGATTGCAAGTTTTTTCGGAAGAAGGTTCAAAAGAATTTTTATGGAAGATTATCGATCTTTCCTTAGGCAAAGAAGTGCTTTCTGGTGAAATGAATTCAAATCAAAATTTAATTGATGTAGAAGCACTAGATTCAGGTATTTATGCTATTTCAATATGGAATGCGCAATCGAACTTCACGAAGCGGTTTATTAAACAATAAACTGCTAAGTGATTAAAAGTAAGTTTCGAAAATGGGGCTTTTTTGTTTCTGGTTATTACTGTCCGTTTATTAATGTTACCAAGGTAAGTCAGTTTGAATTTCTTGGGATGACTTAGAAATAGGAGCAGCTCCCAATCCTTAAAATGGATCAGTCGATTGTTTATTTAGTTGTTTTTTAAGGATCCTTTTTCAAAATGTTTTTATCTAAAGAAGCCTAATTTTCAATAATCGAAAATCCTGTCCCCTTATTTTCATTTCCATAATTTCAGGCTATAGAATCTAAGTTCATGCGATCTAGCTTAAAACTAGTTTTTCGTCCATTTGTTCCTAGGAATTTATAGACAATTTTGTTTACTGTTACTGCGTCTTTGATAATCGCAGGATACCAAACTTTAACCATAAGCTCTCTCTTATCGCCTTCTTGGTTTGTGATTATTTCATCTTCATTTGTTTTGATATGAATCTATTGGGAGCCTATGGAGTAAGTTCCAGTTGGCGTAGGTAAATCAAAGACTGGAATTGCATATGGCGCTGCCCAGCCTATTGCCAGTAGAATTACGTAAAATACTCCGCTTGCTATTTTTCTAAATCTGGATCCTTTAAAAAAGTAATAGCTTTTATATAAACACCAGGTTGCAATTAGAATAATAAGGTAGGCTGGAATCAATTGCCAACGGCAACCTTCAGCAAGTAAGTGCAAAAGCATTATCCCGCCCACTAAGGGTAGGACTATTATTTTCCTTAGTGAATAGTTTTTTATCGAAATAGATAGTGGCAGGATGGTACAGATAAGTAGTAGAAGGATTTCGAAAATTCTCATAGCTTTTATTTTTGAAACAAAAGAATCCTTTTGAAACTCTAAAGCTGTAAAAAGTGAATGGACAAATAATGGACACGTTTATAAGTGTCAGTTTTCTAGGTGTTTGAAAGTGAAATAAACAAATCTTCGTTAGCTCCCAATTCCATTTTTTTCTCAGTCGATATCGAGCTTTATTTACACTTTCTGCAGTGATATTCAAGAGTTGACTTATGTCTTTTGAACTTAGGTTAAGTCTAATTAAGGCACATAATTTTAATTCATTTGCCGTAATATTTGGGATGGTTTTTTGGAGCGATTGACTAAAGTTCGGATATATTTTCTCAAAGTTTGAAAAGAATTGAAGCAGGTCAGGTTTTGCAATATTAGATTTCAAAATATGCTGCAATTCGTTTTTTAAATCGATTTGTAATTTTTGATTGCTCTTTTGCAAATGGTTGATTTTATGTTCCAACAGCTTATGTTCTAAGGATTCGACGTGATCAGTTTTTTTCTTTATTTTAAAAGCTTTTCTGTTGAGTTGGCTTCTCCTTATAGAGTAAGGAAAAGAAACATATAGTAGAACGAATAAGCCTAAAGCCCCTATAAATAGTATAGAAAAAATAAACCAAGTGTCAGTATTTATTTCGAATTCCATTGAGCTAACGTTGCTTTTCGTATTGGTTATTTTCTTTGGTTAAATAATTCTGTATCGTCCAGCATGTATTCTAAAATTGGACGGCATTTGTTTTTGCATGCGGGGTAAAAATTTTCATGTTCTCGTTCTTTGCTTTTGGGCGGAATTCCCCACCAAAATTCAGCGATTGCTATAGGTCTTAATTTATGCTCAATGGCATATTGCAGCAACTTAGGAGCAGCACATTCACCGGCTCCTGCAGGAGGAGTGTTGTGAGTAGAATTCTCAAATATTTGCAGTACGTTTTTGGTCGTTCCTAAGACATTTACAAATTGATAATTCTCGAAAAGCTGCTGTTGCAAGGCAAGTGATTTCTGTTTTCTTTTTTCTTTCAGAGTCCTTATTTTGGATGGATCACTGCTTTTTTTAATTTCATTACCTATTTCAGTCAATTGTGTCATTCCTTTATAGATGAAAAAATCATCGATAGAATCATCAAAGATGGAAGGGACGAATTGTTCGCAGGTTTCATTTAGTGAAAGTTTACCAGAAATCGTTCCTAAATAGCCGTAAGAATTATCCTGTTTTTGAATTACCAAAACTCCGAACATTTTTCCTTTTTGAATATCGAAGTCATACTTCCACCCGAGAGATTCAGCACTAATGAATTCTTGAAATTCTTTTGCAGCTATGTTAGCTATTTCAGGAATAAACGAACCAAACGGATTGTTGAAGGTTGACGAGATAGCGGCCTTAGAGATATCCGTTTTGAAATCGAAAATGAGTTGGGCATTCATTTGACAAAAATGAAATAAAATCAGGGTAAAGTGTCAATTGGCTTTTAGATAATTGATTGTTGTAGGATGCTTATCGCAATTATCGCATTAAGGCTCAGTAAAGGTATTAAACCGGCTCTAATCTCAGATAAGGTTTTGAAGGTAATTCAACAATAATTTTATTTCCAATTGATATTTCTCCGCCTTCCAGGACAATCCCCATTACTCCAGACTTTCTAATGGTGTTTCCTTTTTTATCTTTATCCAAAACGGCTTTCAATAATCCCTTTTTTATCGCATTAAGCTGACTACAAGGGTTTCTTAAACCTGTGATTTTTATTTTGACGTTAGCACCTATGGTAAGTATAGAATTTCTAGGTAGAGCCAAGAGTTCCACCCCTTTTGTCGTTATATTCTCTCCGATTTCTCCAGCTTGTAAATTAAATCCTTTGGTTTTTAGTTCATCAAAAAGTTCGGAGTGCACTAGATGTACTTGTCGTAAATTAGGTTGGTTTGGATCTTTATTTACGAGATAACGGTGTTTTACTTTTTTACCCAAATGGGCATCACCTTCAACACCTAAACCTTTTATTAATACAATATTATCGTATTTGTATTTGCTGAAACTATGAGTTTCGCTTTTACTTACCGATTGTACGATTCCAAAATTCATTGTTCAGTATTGCGTTCGTTTTTTAGTAATTCTAAACAGTCAATTTATACGCTTGTTTAACCATAGCTTTTACAATAATATGATGAAAGGGTTTTATAATTGTCATGTATATTTTGCCAAAACGATTGTTATATTCAACCAAAGTAGTGACTTTAATATTGAATAGAGTTTCGTTTGAATTATAAACACTTACTCTAAAGTTCAGATGCTTATCATTAGCACCCAGCATTATTTCATTGGATTGGATATGGAAGATTTTAAAAAATCCAATGTAACCACCAACCTTAAAATCTGTATTGAAATCTTCTGGTTTGTTAGTTTTTAGGCCAAAAACTTTGACAACCCTATTTCTTAGTTTCATTAGAAACTCAACCCATTTTGGCGTTGTTCCAAAAATTAAATTTGTTATGATATTTAAATCATCAAGTTGATTTGTAGTTGAAAAAGTATCTGTAAAGTCTACCTGGTGAATAGCAGACTTGATTCCCTCAGTTTTTGGAGCTGACTCCGCCTTAACTTTCATTATTTTTCCGATTTAATGCCAAAATAGCTCCATTCTTGTTCGATCTATATATCCGTTAAATTAAAATAGTCTTTGACTTGGACAATGTGTTTTTCTTTCACTTCGTGACTCAACCAGCTTGCTTTAAAAGCATTGGTGGCTAACTGCATCAAATGACTTTTATCTAAGTTTAGCGCTAGAGCTGTTTCGTAATAGTTCTCATTCATGTAGCCTCCAAAATAAGCTGGATCATCGGAGTGAATAGTTGCCAGTATTCCTTTATCGAGCATTTTTAAAACGGGGTGGTCTTCCATTTTTCGGATAACCTTGAGAGCTGTATTACTCAGTGGACATAAGGTTAGGGGTATCTGCTGTTCAACTAACCGTTGAACCAAAGCTTCGTCATCTAAACATCGATTTCCGTGATCTATTCTTACGACTTTCAAAAGATCTAGAGCTTCCCAGATATATTCTACCGGTCCTTCTTCACCAGCATGAGCTACTAATTTGTAACCTTGGTTCGCAGATGCTTTAAACACGTTGACGAACTTGCTAGGAGGGTTGCCCATTTCAGATGAGTCTAATCCTACTCCATCAATCCAATGCTTGAACGGGATAGACGATTCAAGTGTTTTGAATGCTTCTTCTTCGCTTAAATGCCTTAAGTAAGACATGATGAGTTTATAAGAAATATTTAGTTCCTGTTTGGCCTTTTCAAGCGCATTATAAATGCCTTTGATTACAACATTAAACTCAATCCCCCTATCAGTATGAGTTTGTGGATCGAAAAACACCTCAACATGGACCACGTTTTGGCTGTGTACCCTGGTTAGATAAGCCCACGTTAAGTCGAAAAAATCTTGTTCATGAAGCAGTACTTGAGCGCCAGCATAGTAAATGTCTAAAAACTCTTGAAGGTTATTAAACTGGTAGGCATTTTTCAGTGATTCGATAGAATCGTAGCTTAAAAAAATATTATTTCTCTTGGCTATATCAAATAGCAATTCTGGTTCAAAACTTCCTTCAATATGTAAATGAAGTTCTGCTTTGGGAATGCCTTGAATAATTTTTTTAAGCTCAGATGATTCCATATTATATAAGGTGTTTAAAATATTATCTGCTCCAAATTTAGAATAAAGGACCTATTTGTTATGTGGTTTTAGTTAATGTATGTTTTTAGTTCTTCCAGCATATTATCGCAGTTTTTGCTGACGTAAGCTGACAATTCATCTATAGCGTTCCAGTTACCAAAACTTACTCTGTTATCGTTTTGAGCTTTTTTTTCCAATAAAGTACCCACGTGTCAAAAGCTCTTGTTGATTCTCTAACAATAGCAGTAGTCAAAATGTATTGTACGATTTTGCATATTTTTAAATACGCCAACCTAGATAATCATAGTATGATTCGAAATAGTTAAATTCTTCACATTTGATTTTTTCAAAAGAATTTTTGTCCAAATAGATTAATTGAACTTTTAATCTTTTTAAACTGGTTGGAATTGATAGTCCAATATTCTACTTTTTTACGCATATTGTATAATACTCGCTATCGCTTATTGAAAAAGATAAGCAAGGAATGTGAAGTAAGTTTCGTTCTGGCTAAACTATTTATAAGTACTGCATTTAAAGGCTAAAATAAATTTAGTCGTGAAACTACTTAGAACTTGAATTTTTGAAAATGATCATCAAGAGAATTTATCTTAATGCTTAAATAGTTTTTTATTTAATTACAACTGAATTGTATCCCTAACAGTTGATTAAAAACTTCCAAACTTTCTGCTAATGTATCTTTTGGGCTTTCGATACTGCTAGCTCGTACACGTTAAAAGTTAAAGAAAAGGTATCTATAAAAGATAAATAAAGGTTCTACCCATGCGTTGCCGATTAGAGTGGCAGCTCAAACGATAACCAAGAAAGCTGATTAAAAACCTAGGGTGTTGAGCCCTGGATATCATTGGTAAACGAGTTTAGTTTTTATAAATTAGATTATATCTCTTTGAGAATTTGCTCAAGCGCAGTTTTTGTACTTGAGATAAGGTTTTGCTTGCGGCAGGATCGAGAATAAATAAAGTGGTTAAAAATTGCCAGAATAGAATACCGAAATTGGCGTCTCCAAAAATGCCAAACTCAGTAAAAGAGTTTGTGATTACTGGAATAAATAAGGCTATAAAGAAAGGTCCGTAAGTACTGTTGCGTTCTTTCCAAAAGTTGCGCACTGTAGTTACCACATTCCAAAAAGCAATAAAGAGTCCTATAAATCCAAGGTTCATCAATACTTGCATAAATGTGTTGTGGGTCATTCGAGCAGGGTAAGTGTATAACCCTTGAAAATAATCGGTGTAATTGATGCGCATATACCCATACCCAAGAAAAGGTTCGTGCACAATTCCTTCGTTTAACAAGGCTGTCCAAAAAGGAACTCTACCCGTCATACTCATGACTTCTTCAATGCCGCCAGCATCTTTAAATATGACAAAACGAACGAGTAATGGAACCGCTACTATCGCACCTCCAATCAGCACTATTTTTAGTTTTTTGTTATGCGATTGTAGAATCAAAATACCCATTATGAGCAAGAAACCAATTGCACTAGATCGTGAAGATGTAGCCACTAACACAAATATGGAGGCGATCATCATGAGGATTCCCCAAAATTTATTTTTGCCTATAAACATATACGATAATGCCGCACTCAGACTGGACAACATGCCCAACTCATTTGGGTTCATGATCAAGCCTCCCAATCGTTGTTCCACTCCACCTCGCATACCTCGATAAAAGGTTTCCGGTTCTGCAAAAGAACCAATGATAAATGTGATCATGATAGGGAAAGTCGCCCAGGCAAATACCTTAACCAAGTTAATGGTACGCTCAGGAAAATGACGGTTATAAACTGCTACTACGTGAGCAAACAAAACAACAAACACAAAGCTTTCGGTATTCATAAACCATTGCAAAGCCGAGTATTGCCAATCGCTGCTCCAAAGCAAGGATGCAAATCCTAATACCAAATACAAAACATACAGGAATGGAGCTGCTAAATGTCGGTAAGAGAAGGAAATACTACAACCCAAGCCGCCCAAGCGGAAAAAGACAAGTGCAATGACTCCTAACATTCCAACGCGGCTAATGGTTTTAAATACTTGGTTTATGATTTTTTCTTCTGCAATTGAGAAGTAACCGAAAATCATGATCAGTAAAATCAGAATGAGCAACAATTCCATGTTGCGCAACAAGAAGGGAAGACGTTTAGCTTTCATAAACCGCAATGTGTTTTTGTGAAATGTGCTTCCAGCAAAAATCACGGGCAATCATTTCTTTGGCATTTTCCGATTGTTGGTTAAGAAGACCATTAGTTCGATTTTCCGCTCCGCGGAATAATGCTTTGGTAATTTGTTCTGTAGTATTTTTGGATAACACAATGCCTGATTGGTGTGTATTGATGTAATCCCCAAGATTAGTCTCTTTGCTAACAATAGCCGGTACCCCAAATGCAGCGGCTTCCAGAACAACTCCAGGAAGTCCTTCGTTTCGACTGCTTAAACACAAATAATCAAACTGTTGCATCAAATTCATTTTTTCAGTGCTGTAAACGGCGCCTTTAAATTGTACTCGATTATTTATGGTTAATTTCTGTACCAAAGCCTCTAATTCGTTACGATCAGGACCATCACCTAAGAGCCATAACTCGGCTGGAGTGTTGCTCTGGTTAAGGAATTGAGCAAAACCGTTTAAGAGTAAATCAAGCCCTTTAGTGTGTTTGTCCAACCTACCTACGAACCCAAAAACTGGAAACTCATTTTGTTTGATTGAATCGCCTTGTTTTTCTAGCGGTTCTTGCCCATTTGGAATCAATACTTGTTTGACGTTTTTGAATGTGGCTTCTGTTCCGCTAAGCTCACTGGCTCCAATGGAATGAACCACTTTTGCGTGACGCACTATGTAAGACTCCAGAAATTGATTGTATATTTTTTTCTTAGTTGCGCTGCGTTTCATAGCAACTAAGTTGAAGGCTCCGTGAGGTGTATAGACGTATTCCATCTGGTGTTTAACCAAAACTCGACTCAATGAAAAAAACTGAAGCAAATAGCCGCCATGCAAATGAAACGTTACAGTTTCTTTATTTAAATTTTCAATCGCTTTTTTGAGCTGAGCGTCCAACAAGAACTTGAATTGTTGATCTTGAAACAAAATCGTTTCGTAATTCCTTTCTGGGTAGTTGTGGGTTGTATCTTTTGTGATTCCCCATACTTCAACATCATGTCCTAATTCGACTTGAGTAGTTGCTAAGCGGTTTACCACTTTGTTTACTCCGTTCATTCGGTTGGGATTAGCCTTACCCAATACTACGTGAATTATTTTATGAGCCATTTCAGTTCAGATTTGAGAGAGAATAAATAGAAGCCAACCATTATGATTTGAGTTAATGCAATGCCAGCCAACACACCGTATATCTGAAATTGTGTTACAAAATAATTGGCGGTTGAAAGTCCAAGAATACTGGTGGCTACGTAGCTCCAAAATATGAGGTTATTACGCTCAAAAGTTCGGATAAGAAAACGCAATTGAGTTCCAATAAATATGAGGATGTAAATGCCACAAAACCCTAGTAATACAAAAGCATAATCGACATATGAATTGCCGTAAATGAGCGCTAATAATTCTGCTCTAAAAAATGCGATAGGAACCAATAACCCAACAAATGGAACGGCCGCTTGTAAGAAAATTCGGAATACATATTTTACGGTTGCAGAGCGTCCTTTTTTGTGCAATGTTTCTGCTGCTTTTAGCGGAACAAGATTTTCTAGTGTTAGCAACAATAAGTGCATAATACCCATTACGTTTTGTGCAATTCGAATCGCTCCCAAAGCAACAGGACCGAGAACCCCTGCCGCTGTAAGTAGGTAGAAATTGCCCGATAACCACTGCAGCAAAGAAGTGCCAATAAGAAAGCGACTGTAGCTCCATACTTCAAGGGTAACCGCAGCTATATCTTTGAATGTTGGAATGCATTGTAGACGAATAATTCCGATAAGAGAAGAAATGGAGTAACTAAAAAATAAGGCCGCTAATGTTCCTTGAACATCTAATAAATCATTAGTATTCAAAGTAAAAAGTAAAAGCGGTTGCAACCCATAACCAATAAGATCCATACTCAACACCAATTTAGATTGCTGTTTTGCAAAACCAACTCTCCTTAGAAAATCGTTCAATACAAATACACTTGCAATGGCAGCAGTTAAGAATAGATTCGTTAGGTTGGCTGGACTAGTCTCGGAAATATCAGCTATGGATTCGATAGTTCCTCCTAAAGTAATACCTAGAAATATTATTGAGCCACAGGCTAAACAACTGAAAATAACTTGCAAACCCATTAACTGATTGATAAATTGATTTGGATTTTCTTTTCTAGGAAGCAAGGCAAATAAAGAGCTGATAAATGCACTTTGATGCACTGAGCTCACAAAGAGTACCACCATCCAAATCAATGCATAAATTCCATAATTTTCAAGACCAATCCAGCGCGCCAATAAAATGCCCACTAAAAAATTGATACCACTAACCAATCCCTGATCGCTTAGAGTAACCAATTTGTTTTTGTGTTGAACGAGTATGTTCTTTATACGATTCATGACCTTATGTATGCAGTTATGTAATTCCAAACTTTACTGATAAAACGTTCTTGTTTCAGCTCTGTATTGTAGCGAGTTCCAACAAAACGACCGTTAAAGCTTGACGCCATATGCGCGCTATTCAGCAACAAATACATGTTTTTTATTTGGTATTCTTCGGCCAATAATTCTGGGTATTCCAAGAAGTCAGTGCTGGTATAATTTGCTCTGAATAAGAACACATTTAGGTCGGCTAATTTCATAAATTCAACTCCTTCGATTGATAAAGCCGCAGCAGGCGTGTCAACTACAATCACATTAAATTGCGATTTCAAATCTGTCATTAATTGAGGTGCGTTTAAGGTTTCTGATGGCGTACTTATTAAATCGTATACTCCACCAGCTTGAATTTCACAGGAAGTAGCTAAAAAGTCAGTAATGGTTTCACCTGAATTGTTTAACTCTTCTTTTATGGCAATTGAACATACAGAATAACCAAGTTCGGCAATGCTTTGTGCCAAATGTGTGCTTACATAACTTCTTCCTTCTCCGTTAATGGCTGAGGAAACAGTAAGCAATGGATTGTTTTCTAATTCGTCTTTGAACTTAAGAGCCTTAGCTAATGTGCTGAAATCTTTACCTGAATTTTTCTTGCGAACAACACCTAAAATTGGTAAGTCAGAATGCTTTTCTAGATCTTCTCTTGATACTACTTTGGAAAGGGTTGCTTTGCGCAAGTAAACGTATGTAGTTCCGATAATTAGCCCGAGTAATCCACTTACAAAAATGATCAACGTTTTGTTAGGACTTACTGGTTTTTTTGGGGTAGTCGCTGGTTGTATAATTCTATGAAAAGAGAGCAAAGCACTAGCTGCAATAGAAGCTTCGATTTTCTTTTGAGCCAAGAACATATACACTTGTTCCTTCATAGTGAAGTCCCGCTCCAAAACACGCATTTCTTTTTCTCTAGTGCTTAATCCATCAAATTGTTTTGAGTTTATTTCTACTGTTTTTTCAATGGACTTTCGTTTAGTTATAATCTCTTTTTTATTTCTTTTTATAGCTTCTCTAATGTAGTTTTTAAGTTCAATTATCTTGTTGTCAAGCGCTCTTACTTGGTTGCTTTCAGAAGTGTATTTGAAAATCATATCTTGACGTTCATCTTGATGATATTTTAGTGTTTTTACTAATTCTGTCATTAGTAAATCACCAAAACCAAAGTTGATTGCCGTTTCGCTGAAGTAGTCGCCTCCAGTCATGTATTGCTCTAATTCTAGAATAGTTTGCTCATTCATTTCCAGGCTTATCAATTGCATTTCGAGGCTACTTTGTTTACGTAAACCTGTTTCGGTTTCTTGGCGCGTATTCACTATGCCATTTACCGATTTGTATTGTTCCAGTTTAACTTCGGCTCGTTCTAGTTCTTTTGAAACTTCAGCAATTTTAAGTTCTAAAAATTTTACCGTTTGGCTAGCCGCTCCAGTTTTCGTTGCCACATAATCTTCAATATATGCGTGACATAAAGCATTCGCCAAATCTGCTACTTTCTCTGCATTTTGGTCCTTGTAAACCACACGTAATACTGCGATTTCCTTGTCAACTGCCGTTACGTTTAGTTTTTCAGTTACGTCTGCAATCAAGCCATCTTTTGAGAAAATGATGCACTCGTAAAAACCAATTAAGTGTAAGTCTTTTTCGTCTAAAAGAGAATCGTTTTTGGAAACCGTAATAGGCTCTCCATCAATTAAAGTAGGCTTGCCTAAAGGAATAATTTCACTATTAGTAGTATCGATCTTTTTGTCAAGTTTTCCAAGTTGATAGTGACTGCTATCTATAATGTTTATCCAATAGGTGCGATCTAAGTTTTTTATTTCGGTCAATTGGTGTTTTACGATAATAGGGCTGTTTTTATACAATAACGAGTTTTTTACATTTCCTACCCTGTAAATTGAAATGTCAAAATCTAATCTTGCTAAACCTTGCCCAATCAATAAAGGAGATTGCAAAATTTCCGCTTCTGATTGAATTTTATTCGTTGTAGAGAATAAGTCAAGGTCTTTGTATAACTGTGTATTACTAAACCCATACTTCTGATCATCTAGCTTAATTCGAGCTACTGTTTGATATGAATTAGGAGTATAACGGATTATTTTTTTAGCTATAACTAGAGCTAGTATAGTGCAACCAATAATGATTGGTAGCCCTTTAATTAAAGGCAGTAATTGTCTTTTAAGTCCTTGAAGCCCGTTCATGATAATTAAGGTTGAGACATTATTGAGATTACCAACACAATAGCTGTAATAGCACTTGAAAATGCAATCATTGTTGGAGCGTTTATATTGATTCGTTTTGCTCTTTTTTCCGGTACTACGATCACATCACCAGATTTAATGTTTATGCGGTGCAATACATTTTGCTGAATCTTCGTAAAATCAATAAGAAAGGTTGTGTCTTTTCTAATTAACTGTACCTTTTTTAAATTTGAATAAGTAGTAAAACCGTTTGCTTGTCCTAAAGCTTCATTAATAGAATTACGTTCTTTTTCAAGCGTATAATTGCCAGGAGAGGTTACTTCTCCTAAAATGGTAAACTCACGGTTTAAAACACGAACAGCAACTATTGGGTCAACTAGTTTTTTACTGTAAAGTGATTCCAGTTTTATTTTTGCTTCACTACAAGTCAATCCAGCAATTGTAACTGTTCCTATTTCTGCTAAAGGAATGTTTCCGTTTTTGTCCACTAAAATCCACTTACCATATGATTCGTTGGTGTTATGCACATTGTAAATTGAGCCTAAGCTGTATTCACTGTGGTTCCAAATACTCACGCTTATTTTATCGTCAATAGCAATAGTATGCTCATAGCTACTATTTGTGTTGATAAGTTTGGCAACATTACCTGGTGTTTCAGAAATCATAAACTGTTGATTTTTACACGATTGAAGTGCAAAAACACAAAACAGTATCTGAAATAGAGTTTTCATTGAAAGTCTATTAAAAAATCAGGCTGAGAAATTTTCGAAATGGACCAGGATCTCTAGTTTTAAGCATCTCTTGTACGTTTCTGATTTTAATCAACACCGTTTCAATTTTTTGAATGCTATCAGGACCTTTTACTATATAGTCAAAAGCGCCAATCTTAAGTGACTTGGTTGCGGTTTCGATTTCTTCTTGCCCCGATACAAAGACTACATATATATCGGGATCAAATCGTTTGATTTTTTTCAAAATCTCAAGACCATCCATAGTTCCCATTTCATGGTCTAAGAAGATGATTTTTGGTTCATCGATTAAAGCATTTAAACAAGACATGCCATCGTTAAAAGTGGTAACCTCTTCGAAGCCTAAGTTTCGGATAAACTGTTCGTAAAGTAGAGCCGTCATTTCGTTGTCGTCGACTATAAATACCTTTTGATCTTTAAAGTTTTCTGGTTCCATTATTATTCGTTTTGAACACACTTAAACGATTGATGTGCCACTGTCAAATAATGGATATTAAATCACTGTATTTTAGTTGATTATATATTTTGGTTTTAATTGATTATCTGTAATTTGGAAGAGTTTTCCATAAGGTGGAATAGCGGTTTTAAAGCTATTCTGAAGTCTAAAGTAACTTTTCTATTTCTGAAACTACTTCAGAAATACGTGCAGTGACCGATTGAATGAGGTGCTCTAATTCGTCAGAAGCTTCTTTGTTAAAAGCACGTTTTTCAATCTCAATAATTTGCTCTTTAGCTTCTAAAATGTTGAGATCATTTAAATTAGGTTTTATCCTATGCGCAACCTTGTGGACGGTTTCAAAGTCTTTAATCTTATAAGCTCTATTTATTTCTTCAATGGCTTCTGGAATTCGAGTAACAAATAGCCTGAGCATTTTATCAATAAAGGGTTTGCTTCCTCGACTTATTTTTTCCAGTTTTTCTAGGTTGTAGAGTTCAGTTTGAATAGCTACAGGATTAGCTTGGACTATTTTTTTTGGACGCTGTCCACCGATCCATTTCTCTAAAATTTCAAATAGTTCTTCTTCCACAAAAGGTTTGGTGAGGCAATCGTTCATGCCTGCTTCTAGATATGTTTTACTAGCACCTTCCATTGCATTTGCCGTTAAAGCGATAATCGGAATCTTTTGAATATGATTTTCTCTGATTTTTTTAGTGGCCTCTATACCATCCATAATAGGCATGTTAATGTCCATTAGAATCAAATCATAATCATTTTTTTGCATGGCATCAACAGCTTCAGTACCATCATTCACAATATCGTATTGCAAGCCAATAAAATCCAAAGAAGTACATATTACTAATTGATTCATTTCGTTGTCTTCGGCAATCAAAATTTTCTTGTCTTTTACTTTTTCTTGAATTTGCCTGGGATGATATTTGTAATTTTTTTTATCGATTTTGCTGGTCATTACTAACTTTTCGAATTCTAATTTAAAAGAAATAGAAGTCCCAATGTTTTTGTGACTTTCAATAATAAGCTCTCCGCCCATTAGCCCTACCAGCTGCTTACAGATACTCATCCCTAAACCCGTTCCTCCGTATTTACGAGCAATACTTTTGTCTTCCTGTGAGAATTTATCGAATATTCTATCGACATATTCACTAGACATTCCAATTCCCGTATCTCGAATATTAAATTCGATGTATTGTTTAGTAACGGTTTCATTAATCAGTTTACTTTCTAGGGTAACAGATCCTTTGTTAGTAAATTTTACTGAGTTTCCTGCTAAATTGATAAATATTTGATTTAGACGAGTAGGGTCTCCAGATAAGCAATTGGCTATTGTCTTATCAATGAAAACATTAAACACCAATCCTTTTTCTTCAGCTTTAGTTTTTAAAATATTTTTAGTTCTGTCAGCTACATCTTGGATATTTAAATTTGTTCTTTCTATTCGTAATTTTCCTGCTTCGATCTTGCTAATATCTAAGATATCATTTAAAATTATCATTAAATGATCGGCTGCAGTTATTATAGTTGTAATATAGAGTTGCTGGTCTTTGTTTAAGTAACTTTTTTCTAGTTGCCTCGCCATTCCGAGAATCCCGTTCATCGGTGTTCTAATTTCATGGCTCATGTTGGCTAAGAAAACTTCTTTAGCTCTACTAGAAGATTCTGCATCTTCTTTTGCTTCGTTTAGTTCAGCTTCTAATTTCTTTTGGTCGGTAATATCAAGATGAATACCTAAAGAGCCTGTTTGTTCTCTTTTGTCATTGTATAAAGGGCCTCCACTTATAAGCCACCATAGTGCATTACCTGATTTGTCTTTTACTTTAATTTCATAAGCATCTGAAATACCACGCTTTCTAGCTGCATGTTTTTCAGTCATTAAAGCTGCATATTCTCCTTTTAGAATTATCCTAGACGCTATCTTTCCAGTGAGCTCTTCTGAAGAATACCCTGTCATTTCGCAAAAACTTTGGTTAGTTTGAATGATACGATCGTTCATATCAACCTCTAATAGCCCGAGGTTCATATTGGAGATTATGTTTCGATATTTTTCTTCGCTTTGTTGAATGGTAGTAAGCCTTTCTTTTTGTTCGGTAATGTCTCTAGCAACTACAGATACACCTGTGAAATGCCCTTTGTCGTTAAATGCGAAAACTACATTTTGCCCCAACCAAATGGTTTCTCCAGACTTAGATTCAACTGGAAACTCGAGATAAGTTTCAGTTTTTTTTTCCATCAATTGGTTCATGTAAAAATGAGTTACTGCTTGAACATTATCTTTTCGGACAAATTCAGTAAAGTTCATAGTTTTCAGTTCTTCAATTGAATAACCCATTTTTTCAATGGCAGTAGCGTTCGCGGAAAAGCAAGTTCCCTTGCGATCTCCGTGATAAATAATATCATTTGCCGATTCAACCATTTTAAAGAAGCGATCTTTATTTTGTTGTAATTCTTGATTGGCAAGAAAAAGCTCATAACTCTTTTTTTTAAGTTTTTGCTCGGCTGCCTTTCTTGCTTTTTTTTCGCGATTTAAGGCGTGTTGAAATATGTCGTTTTCTGTGCTCAATTATTTTTTTGTAATTCTAAAATCAGTATGCTGTA
>CESE01046284.1_pt1 | contig 15855 bp, 15 predicted proteins | sample 350271 | NCBI WGS metagenome assembly CESE01 (sample SAMEA2621536, study PRJEB7988) | marine metagenome | isolation source: saline water (ENVO:00002010), including | reverse complement strand
CAAATAGATATTGACTCTCATTCTGTCGATCCGTTCACTGCTGAAGACCATGAATTATTATCATGGATAGCAGGATATGTGGCCCAGCGTCTTTAAGCTTGCATGCGGATTGCATCAACAGGATTCAATCGAGATGCCATCCAGGCAGGAATAAAACCGGAGATCAGCCCTATGGCACCGCTAAGCCCTAAACCAACTAATACGTTTTCCATGCTTAAAAATATCTCAAAATCAAATGCCCTAGCGGCGGCATAGGCACCTAACCAAACAAGCAATAGCCCCGCTGCACCCCCTAAAAGACATAGGACGACGCTTTCCGTTAGAAACTGGATAAGGACTACGAAATTTTTAGCCCCAAGCGCTTTTTGTATGCCAATCTCATTCGTACGCTCCCGGACACTCACAAACATAATATTAGCAATTCCAAAGCCCCCAACCAGAATTGAAAAACCGCCAATAACAGTTCCTACTAAGCCTAAGACGGCAAAAAGACTATCCAACTGTCTTGAAATAAGCGATGGATCATTAAGTGAGAAATCGTCATCATCACCTGGCCTTAGTCTTCGGACAGAACGCATTATACCTGTTAATTCATCTTTTAACTGATCTACTGAAACACCTTCTTTAGGGCTGATCATTATTGCATTTCCGTCATTACGATCGGTGTTTACAATAGTTCGGACAAACTTATATGGGACTATAACTTGTGCGTCTTTGCTCTGTCCAATGATGCTTTCGCCCTGTTTTTCGAATACGCCGATAACAGATAATTTCCGACCTAAAATACTGATTTTTTGTCCGATAGGATTCTCTCCAGATACGAACAAACCCTCAGCAATATTTGACCCTAAAATACAAAAGGGTTTTCCAACGCTAATTTCGGGTGCTGTAAAGTATCTACCACTTTCGAGCTCAAAATCCCAGATTTGATTGTACTCAAACGTTATGCCGATAACTTCAATTCCACCAACTTCAGAGCCATTGCGCTTTGCGGGTATACCTCCTCCACCTGCGACAAAGGCAATATTCTCGGAAAGTTGGCTCCGTTTTCGCAATAAGTCTGCCTCTTTACTTAGTGGGTAAGGTCTGTTTAGATATTTCCACCAAGCGAATTCTCCTCCGCCTCCCCAAGGCCATTTTTGAACGTAAACAACATTATCACCAAGCTCGCTTACGCTGTCTCTTATGTTTTTTTCCAAAGAGTCCACAATAGAGTAAACTAGGATGATTGCAAAGATGCCAATGGTAATGCCAAGAAGAGATAAAAAAGTCCGTAACTTATTTACTGTCAATGAGATGATAGCGAAAAATAAACTTTCTTTTACGAGTCTAATAATAAGGATCACAGAGCAAGAGGTTTCTTCCAAAATTAGGTGAATAATTAGATAAAAAGGAGGTGGAAAATATTACTTTTGACTCTTCTTATATATCTCACTTCAAAGAAGAATACCATGCGCATTCAAAACGCACTTATTTCTGTTTTCCACAAGGACGGCTTAGGGCCAATAGTAGATGCGCTTAATGCATCTGGTACAACCCTTTATTCTACAGGAGGCACACAGGCCTTTATCGAAGAAAGAGGGATTTCAGTGGAACGTGTTGAGGATCTCACCTCTTACCCTTCCATACTTGGAGGGAGAGTTAAAACATTACATCCCAAGGTTTTCGGCGGTATTCTATCAAGACGAGAAAACGAGAGTGACCGTTTGCAAATGAAGGAATTTGACATTCCCTATTTTGATTTAGTGATCGTAGACCTTTACCCATTTGAAGCGACTCTTGCTTCTGGAGCGTCGGAAACAGATATCATCGAAAAAATTGATATCGGTGGTATTTCGCTTATCCGTGCAGCAGCTAAAAATTTTAAGGATTGCTGGATTATTTCTAATAGAAATCAATATAATGAAGCACTATCAATACTGCGAGGTGAACATGGTGCGACACTGGATGTCAGAAGAAAATATGCACTCGAAGCCTTCGATGAGAGCAGTAATTATGACACTGCCATTTACCGCTATTTTGCAGGTGACAGGTTAGATTTAAAGGTATCAAACAGAACCCGACAGACGCTCAGATATGGCGAAAACCCACATCAAGAAGCAGCTTTTTATGGCAATATAGATGATGCTCTTGAGCAGATTCACGGCAAAGCACTGAGCTACAACAATTTACTCGACATCGACGCAACAGTTAATCTCATAAAGGAATTTGAAGACACTACCATAGCGATCATTAAGCACAACAATGCTTGCGGCCTCGCAACTCGTTCTACATTAGAGCAAGCTTGGGATGATGCATTGGCGGGAGATTCCGTAAGTGCTTTCGGTGGAGTTATTGCCTCAAACAGAACCATAGATAGTGCTACGGCATTAAAAATGAATTCTTTGTTTTTTGAGGTACTCATGGCACCAGGTTTCGATGAGGATGCCTTGGTCATTTTAAAAAGCAAGAAAAATAGAGTACTTCTTATAATGAAGGATTTTAAGGTTCCGGAGTATAGTGTAAGAAGTGTTTTAAATGGCACCCTCGTTCAAGCTAGAGATCAAAAAACTGAATCTATTGAGGAATATGACCACAGTTACTGACTTATTTCCTACTGAAGAGCAGTTTCAAGACTTGTTGTTTGCAGCGAAAGTATGTAAGCATACGAAAAGCAATACCATTGTCCTGGCAAAGGGAGGCCAGTTATTGGGTTCAGGAACTGGACAAACATCTCGAGTAGACGCCTTAAATCAAGCTATAGAAAAAGCAGATAGATTTAATTTCAGTCTTGAAGGCGCCGCGATGGCATCAGATGCATTCTTTCCCTTTCCAGATTGTGTGGAGATTGCTAAAAACGCCGGAATTAGCTGTGTAGTTCAACCTGGAGGCTCTATTCGAGACAAAGAAAGTATTGAATTCTGTAACAGTCATAAAATGACTATGGTTACTACGGGAATTCGTCATTTTAAGCACTAATTTTTATTACCTTGAAGGCATGGGTTGGTTAAGTTTCATGACAGAAGATATAGCGATTGACTTGGGTACAGCCAATACGCTAATTACATATCAAGACAAGGTGGTCGTAGACTCACCTTCAATTGTTGCGATGGATAGGCGCAGTGGACAGATCATTGCCGTAGGCAAGGAAGCTCGTCAAATGCACGGAAAAACGCACGAAAACATCAAGACCATACGTCCCTTGAAAGATGGTGTCATTGCTGACTTTGAAGCATCTGAGCACATGATACGTGAGCTTATCAAAAGTATCCCTGCTTTCAAGAAACGTTTATTTCCTCCAAGTTTAAGAATGGTTATTTGTATTCCATCAGGAATAACAGAGGTCGAAAAAAGAGCAGTAAAAGACAGTGCTGAGCATGCTAATGCGAAGGAAGTATATCTTATTCATGAGCCCATGGCTGCTGCGGTAGGAATTGGGGTAAATGTTCTTGAACCTAAAGGAAATATGATTATCGATATTGGTGGTGGAACTACGGAGATTGCTATCCTTGCTATGGGTGGTATTGTCTGTGACAAAAGCATCAAAGTAGCCGGAGATGTTTTTACAAATGATATTGCCATGTACATGCGTGCCCAGCATAACTTATTTGTTGGTGAGCGAACCGCGGAGAGTATAAAAATCTCAGTGGGTGCTGCACTTGAAGACTTAGATGACGCACCAGAGCCTTTCGCTGTTCAGGGAAGAGATTTACTCACCGGTAAGCCTAAACAAGTTCTTGTCACCCATGGAGAGGTAGCCCGTGCTCTTGAAAAGAGCATCACACGAGTAGAAGACGCTGTTATGGAGGCCTTGAGTAACACACCTCCGGAATTAGCTGCAGATATTTACAACTCAGGGATCTATTTAGCTGGTGGAGGTTCTATGCTGAGAGGTTTAGATAAACGTATCTCAAGAAAAACTGATCTCCCTGTGTATGTTGCAGAGGATCCGTTGAGGGCAGTTGTTCGCGGTACTGGTATTGTGCTGAAGAATATTGAGCATTTCAAGAATATATTAGAAAGTTAATTCCACTATGCTATGCAGCAACTGATACTTTTCATCTCAAAGTATCGCAATAATCTGTTGTTCGTAGCTTTGTTGCTGTTGGCACTGGTTCGACATTCCTTGAAAAATCCTGTTTCAGAACACCACTTTAATAAAATTCTATCCAGTGCTTCTGCAGAGTTTCAGAACTTCACGTCTAACTGGAAACATTATTGGTCCTTAGATGAGGTGAATGAGGAACTAACTCGCGAGAATTCCGCACTAAAAGCATCACTTTTTCAAAATTCGCATCCGAGCTTTGCGCAAAGTACGGGATACTCCTTTATACCTGCAAAAGCCATAGAATACTCCTATAAAAAATTAAACAACTACATTCTCATAGACGCTGGACGCCTTAAGGGGGTTCAAGAAGGAATGGGTGTTATAAGTTCAAAAGGATGGATAGGTACGGTTACTGAAACCACTAAGAGTTTTGCATTTGTAACGCCTTTTATTCACTCTAAGGGAGCGATTGGTGCAAGGATCAAGAATAAGGGACTTGGTGAACTTGTCTGGCAAGGTGATCCAAACAAAGGAATGCTAACAGATCTACAACGCGAATTCAAACCTGTAAAAGGAGACAGTATTTATAGTTTTACGAGAGCCGTAGTTGCACCGCCTATACTCACTGGAATAGTGACCACAGTTTCGCAAAACCAAGAAGATCTGAGTTGGAACGCTCAGGTTGATCTTACTGTAGATTTTTCAAATATCGACTGGTTGTACGTATGCAGTTTTAACCGATCCTTTGAATTGGATTCATTAACAGCTAAACTTGAATGAAGGAACTTCGTATCATAGCAATATCTTGTCTCGCCGTTGTTATACAATGGGGCTTTATTCAGGAGCTTCCTATGTCGAGATTTGGAAATCCTTACATCTATTTGTGGGTTTTTCTAGTCTTACCTTTTAATACGAGTAAATTCAGTAATTATCTCTACGCTTTTATTCTGGGCAGCATCATTGATGGACTAGAACAAAGTGGAGGTGCACATACCGTGGCTTCACTTGCTATGGTCTTAGCGAAACCCTACGTTGAAAACGTACTCTATGGTTTTAAAGATGGAAAGTCTGACGAGGGATTGATACATCTACCGTTGCCGAATTTTATTACGCAGACCACTGTTTTAGTACTCCTACACCATACCATATTGTATTTCATGGAAAACTCCGGAGTAAATCATACCTCTGAGCTTGTTTTACGCACGCTGGTTTCTACAGCACTCACTATTTTACTACTAAGTATAGGTCACCTACTATTTTCGAGAAAATATGCTGCGTAAAGGACTTTTCTTCGTCGTATTAATTCTCATCACTCTACTGCTTTGTGTTCGGTTATTCTATGTACAGATCCTTAATGACGACTACGCGGCAAGAGCAGAAAGGAATGCAACTGCAAGTGAGAAACTATATGCGCCCAGAGGCTATGTTTATGACCGCCATGGAGAATTAATGATTGGCAATAGTCCTGCTTATGACCTCATGGTAAGTCCATATCTCATAAGCGATCTAGATACGATTGGCTTAAGCGAACTCATTGAGATATCTCCGAAGAAGATTCGCGAAAGTTTAGAGAAGGCGAAAAAATACAGCTACTTCAGAAGCAGTATGTTTATGAAAATGTTGCCTAAAGAACATTATACAAAGATCAATACAGAGCTTAGGAAATTTCCTGGGTTTTTCGCTCAAAAACGAATTTTGCGAAATTACCCGAGTACTGCAGGAGCAAATGTTGTAGGATTTATTGGTGAGGTTAACACAGAGTACATCAATGCCCACACAGAATATAGTCAAGGGGATTTAATAGGCAAGAGCGGGATTGACAAAAGCTATGAATCGGACCTCAAGGGAAAACACGGCAAGAGATATTACGTGGTTGACCACAGAAATCGAAAAATAGGCAACTGGAAAGATGGTGCGCATGACGAGCTACCTATTCCTGGAAAGGACATGACCAGTAGCATTGACCTGGAGCTTCAATTATATGGCGAATTACTCATGACCGGTAAGCGCGGTTCTATTGTTGCCATAGAACCTGAAACAGGCGAAATATTAGCACTGATTAGCGCGCCCAATTACAATCCGAATGAACTCGTAGGTAGGGTTCGAAGCCGGAATTATACCGCGCTTTATTATGACAGTATAAATAAGCCGCTATTTGATAGGGGTATTCTCGCAGAGTATCCTCCAGGTTCCCCGTTCAAACTGATCAATGCATTAATTGGGCTTCAAGAAGGTGTAATATCATCTGCTACAACCCTTACATGTCGCCATGGATTTCATTTTGGATCTCTCACTGTGGCTTGCCACTGTAAGGGAGGTCCGTTAAACTTGAAACAAGCCATATCAGAGAGTTGTAACAACTATTTCTGCACGATCTACCAACGTATTATAGATAACCATGGGGATTCTCACGCAGGCATGAATACATGGAGTGACCATGTTAAAAGTTTTGGCTTAGGGAAATACTTAGGGAATGATCTACCAACAGGACGTAAAGGATTAGTTCCAGATGCTGACTACTATGATAGATTCTTAGGTTACTCATCATGGAGAGGAGCTACTACAGTCTCTAATGGTATAGGACAAGGAGAATTAGTATCTACACCTATTCAATTAGCAAACATGACTGCTGCAATTGCAAACAGAGGCTATTACTTCACTCCTCATATTGTGAAATCAATAGTCGGATCCCAAATAGACAGCAGCTTCAGTATAGCAAAGCACACCACAATAGACCCGCAACATTTCAACATTGTTGTTGACGGTATGTATGATGTATTTGAAACAGGGACAGCGAGGGGGTCCAGATTACCTGATATTTCTCAATGTGGAAAAACAGGGACAGCACAGAACCCTCACGGACAAGACCATAGTATTTTCGTAAGTTTCGCACCTAAAGACCATCCTAAAATAGCCATTGCCGTAATCATTGAAAATGGGTATTGGGGCTCTCGATGGGCTGCACCAATTGCCAGTCTAATGACGGAGAAATATCTCACAGACACCATTACAAGGCCCGCTATAGAACAAAGAATGATAGACGGAGCACTTCACGAAGAATACCGCTTACAACATTTGTCTATTTATGGTGAAGACAGTACATATCAAGCTAATTTCTAATGTACGGAGCACGAAACAGAAGTAAATTAAAAGTCGACTGGGTGATTGTATCACTCTACTTTTTCCTGTGCTTTTGGGGATGGCTTAGTATATATGCAGCAGTATATGACAAAGAATCAAGCAGCATATTTGACCTTAGCAAAGAATACGGGAAACAAAGCCTCTGGATCGCAGGAGGAATTGGTATTATCCTATTAGTCTTTATCACAAACTACCGAGTTTGGACTAATTTTGCCCCTATCTGGTATGCCTTTAGCATTGTGCTTCTACTCGCCGTACTCATCGTAGGTAAGGAAATTGGTGGTGCTCGGAGCTGGTTTGGGCTGGGGGGGTTCAGTTTACAACCCTCTGAAGTCGGAAAATTTTCTACCGCACTTATGCTCGCTTTTTATGCAGGGCTGCCACGAAAAAGTTTTGCAAAATGGTCACATCGTATTGTTGGGTTGGCCATTGTATTGATACCCGTTTTTCTTATAGCTATTCAGCCTGACCTTGGCTCTACCCTGGTATACTTGAGCCTTGTATTGGTATTGTATAGAGAAGGGATGCCCGGTTATTACATTGGTGCGGTTTTAATCATGATCATTTTGAGCATTGCAGGACTGATCCTAGAGCTTCAAACTTCTCTGATCATACTAGGTTCCATGTCACTCATTGCCCTTTTAATACTGCCTAAGAATGCAAAACCAATCATCGCTAATGTTTCCTTGCTCAGTGTCTCATCTTCTATAGTGTTCGCTGTTGGAAAGGTTATGGAAAACGTCCTTGCTCCTCATCAGCAGATTAGAATTAAAGTTCTTTTAGGCCTTGAAGATGACCCATCAGGAGCTGGCTACAATACCCTGCAGTCACTCATTGCTATAGGATCCGGTGGTTGGATGGGAAAAGGCTTTCTAAACGGTACGCAGACTAAACTTCATTTCGTTCCAGAGCAAAGCACCGATTATATTTTTTGTACTGTTGGAGAAGAATGGGGCTTTCTTGGCACCCTCTTATTGATGATAAGCTTTGCAGTATTAATTGGTCGAATACTTTGGTTAGCAGAAAGACAAAAAGACACCTTCAGTCGAGTCTATGGATATGCAGTTGCTAGTATTTTCTTTTCGCACTGGGTCATCAATATTGGAATGACTATTGGGCTTGTGCCGACAATAGGTATTCCGCTCCCCTTCTTTAGCTATGGTGGATCGTCACTTTGGGGCTTTACTCTACTGCTCTTTATATTTGTAAAGCTAGATGCTGAAAGATGGAACAGACTCTCTTAGGACAGTTGACCCCGATAGATTTAAAGTAACCGTAAAAAAAAGCCCCCGAACATCTATGATGTTCGGGGGCTTTTTAAATATCAATGTCTTAGAACATCATGTAGCGATTGTCTTTAACACTCGCTTTATCTTCAAGCGCCTTGTAGGCTTGTACACTTACTAAGTTTCTTAAACTACGTTGTGTCGACTTCGCTTGATTTAAATAATCCACTGTCGGAGCAGGCTGTGCGGGCTGTGTGATCGCAACAAAAGCACCACTTTCGCCCGCAATCACATCACTCATTTCACCTGGTTCTAAACCACATATGGCACCGACTACTTGAGGCTCGTTACCTACTCCTGCAATATTTACATTGTTGATTCTGAAACTCATTGAACGCGGCTCGCTAACCATTGCAGCAGCGAAGGCATCAATAGTCGTTGCACCAGAGATGGCGGATTCCATGCGTCTTACAACGATATCTCGCTTTGCATTTTTCTTTGCACCTTCCTGACATTGATCAGAAACAAGGGCAAAAGGCGTCGTACCCTCCTCAAGCTTATCCGTAAGTACTACAACGACGTATCCTTTACCGTCATTCTCTAGCAAGCCAATATTCCCTTCCTCACGGTCATCATCCCAAGCCCAACGTACCACTCTTCTAGAATTACCTAGTCCAGGAACAACCTCGTCAAATCTAACAAGGTTGCGCGCAGGACGCAAGAATAAACCTTGATCTGAAGCTAATGCTCTATAGTCATCAGAGGACTGAGCCGCCGCTGCATAAGTTGAAGCCTGTCCATAGAGTGATTGAATAGTTTCATCTGATGGAGAGATTTGGCGTATAATTTGACCCACTTTGAAAGCTTCATTAGCTCCCTTTTGGTCAATAATTTCGATGATATGGAAGCCAAACTGCGTTGGAACTAAACCCATATCCCCTTCATTACCTAGGTAACAAAAGTTTTCAAATGGCCTGGCCATGGCTCCTCTGGGGAAATATCCTAAATCTCCACCCTTAGCTTTAGCGACAACATCAGATGAGAACTGCTCACTAATTGTTTCAAAAGCTGAAGGGTTTGACTTCAAATAGGCAAATAAACTATCAGCAGTTGCTTTAGCTTCCATAGGACTAGCGGTAACACTTGGATCAGCACGTGTAGCGCCAGCAAATGGTATGAGTATATGACGAGCATTGACACTATCTGCTAACATTTTTCTATCTACAATCTTCATGACAGAAAACGCTGTTCCAAGATCAATAGGACCTTTTTGATAGCCAATATCCTGGCCTGAAACAAGTGTATCTAATCCACTACCTACCAATTCCGTCTGTGTAAAGTATTCTGAAATGAATCGAACGTCACTGTGTAGATTCACAAAAACCGAATCATCTTCAATGCTGAACCATTCAATTGCCAGTAATGCTAATTCAGCACGAACAGCATCACGATCTGCTTGAGATGGTGCAAGTGGGAAGTTGATGAATTCAATGTTTCTCGCCGCCTTCTGAGGGAAATCAGCTTTGTTTTTAGCGTAATATGATTTAACATCAGACTCTGTGACATCGATTTCATCTTCGTTCACATCGATGTAAGGAACGTAGACATATTGTGCAGGATGCTGCGCATCACCTCTTGCGAGATCCGCTTCGATAAGACTAGCTGGCATAAACACACCTTTTTCTAGTGCATTTGTAAACTTGAAGTTTTTTGCTTGGCTACTTACGGCGCGTTCAAATGCTAACCATTGCGTCCACATCTCTGTGCTCTGTTCGTTCACATCGCGGTTATCACGAACTTGTGCCACATAACTGCGGAACATATTTTCATCAAACTGGCCATTCGCTCCAGCAAAACTTTGACGAATATTTGGGTTATTAATGATGTCAAGATAGATTTCCTCTTGGCTTACGTTCATGCCTGAAGCATCAAGTTCCTCCGCTAAGATCTCGTCAGACATCATACTGTTCCAAACTAAATTTGACAGTTGAATACTACTGGCAGTGGCGTATTGATCCGGATTACCTGTTTTGAGCTCTTCCATAGCCTGACTTAATTCCAGACGAGAAATGTCTCTACCATTGACAGAACCCACTACGTTAGGATCTCCAAAAAACTTAGACCCTCCTGATTTGAATAAATCACCTAAAAGGAAAGCCATGAGTGCTACAAAAACGACGACCACTAATAGTCCGGAGCGCTTTCTAATGTTTTGAATTGTTGCCATTGTAATACAGTTAAAGTAATGAGTTTGCGAATATAGGATATACGGCCAATTAAATAGCCTTTACAAGTACCTCTTCGAGTCTATTTGATCGAGTTTTTTGAATGATGAGTAAATAATCTTCTGTTCTTACCACGGTCCCCTTCTCCGGAAGGCTCTGAAAGACGTCTAATACATAGCCTCCCAACGTGTTGTAATTCTCGTTTTCAGGGATGTTTAGACCCCATTTTTCATTGATATCCGAAACCTCGATTCGAGCTGAAAACAACCATTCCCCTTCGTTGATCTTACGCTCAAGGAGTACTTCTGAATCATGCTCATCCTCGATTTCCCCAAAAATCTCTTCAATAACATCCTCTAAGGTGATCATCCCACTGGTCCCGCCGTGTTCATCCAAAACCACAGCCATATTTCGTTTTTCCTGAGTAAACAGATTTAAAATTTCATCAGCGCGCATACTTTCCGGAATAAAGCTGACGGGACGCAATACACGTTGCAAATTCTCTGGTTTTTTAAACAACTCGAAAGCATGAACGTAGCCGATTATTCTATCAATATTTTCCTCAAAAACAATCAGTTTACTATAACCTGATTCAATAAAAAGTTCACGAACCATGTTTGGTGTGGTATTTACTTCAACACCTTCAATTTCTGTCCTAGGCACCATGAATTCGCGCGCTTTTGTTTCGGGAAAGTCCAGTGCATTCTTGAAAATTTCAAACTCAGGGTCTACCTCAATCTCTCCCTGATTTACGATTGGTGCGCGCTCTTTAAAAAAGTGATTCAATTCCAACCTACCAAAAACAATAGTTTCTTCTTCCACTTCTAATCGGAATATATACTTCAAGAAGAATTGACTTAAACCAAGCATTAGCGCACTAGGCAGTCTCAGCAGCCAGAAAATAATGAATGCTGGAAAACTTAACCAATGCATTATCCCTTCCGCATTTTGCCTAAAAAGTGTTTTCGGTAAGAACTCAGCAAAAATGAGAATGATAACTGTGGAAAGAGAAGTTTCTAAAAGCAGTATGACATATTCTAAAGTAGACCATTCGCTGAGAATGGGGCCAAGTAGTCGGTGCATGTAGTTTCCATACAATACTAAAGCCACGTTGTTTCCTACTAAAATGGCAGCAATAAAGGCTGCCGGACGATCTATTAAATACCCCAATACTCTATATGAAACGCCTCCTTTTTGACGTTCAAGTTCAACGTGAAGCTTATTTATACTTAGGTAAGCCATCTCGAGTCCTGAAAAGAGGGCTGACGAGATAACCGCTAAAGTAATTAAGACCAGTATACTCAACTTAATTATTGTTTTGTTGATGTTTGATGCGTGATCTCCGACGTAGAGTATACATAAACACTGCTACTCCCAAAAAAAGTGAATAGCGCATAGTTGTGTTCCAATCCGCTCCCCATGCATCATAAATATGAAAAGTACTGATCGCTGCTACTCCTATCCAGAGTACCTCCACTAATTTCATTGCTTTATTCATCGTCTATTGTTATTTGTCCTTGCACTTTAAATATGCGATAATTATTAAATTCTTGATCTGCTTCAAATCCCTTTCCAATGATCAATTGACCATCAGTCTTTATTTGCACCGCAGATTCACTATGGATTCTCTCGTTAGCTTTGTCCCAATAAAGTAGCTCTGTTTCCATCTGCTCCCCTTTACCATTTGTGACGATAACATTCCCACCTATGGCCCAAAGGTCTTCCTTCTTTTGCTGCCTTGCTGTGTCAGCCGTCAATACCGTCGACGAAATAGCTTCGCCATTATAAAAACGAACTTCCAGTCTTCTTCCGAAAAAGACATAAGGAGGGTCAATATTTCCGAAATCTTGAATTATGCCAGCCGCTATCTCAAGAACATTTATACCGCTATCGCTGTAGACAATTCTCGCATGATGTTGCTCATTTAGGGGATACAACATGGGCGTTGCACTAACCTGCTCTACATCCTGGGTATCATTTGTGCAGCTTGCGATTAAAAAGCTTAGAATAAGACCAAAAAAAGCACGGTAAAAATCCACAATTGGTATTTATTATTAAGCTAAAGGTACATCGAAAAAAAAATCCCCGAACTCAAACGCTCGGGGATTCAACTTGTTCTTAAGAGGTCTCTATTAATAGAACTTAATAGACACTGTTTCATTGATCCAACAACCTATATTGATGCTGTCTCCTTCTTTAAAACCTAATTGGAACGCAACACCTTTATCCGGTACTACTTTTGAGTAGGCTGATATCAATTGATTGGCTTTATCAGCAATGCTAGGGTCAATACTTCTTGCATACGTAAGCTTGTTAATTGCTGCCCAATAAACGGCGTTTTTCTCCACGGCATTAGCACCACATTCACCTGCTGCACTTGCATACAAAGTTGCCAAGTATAAGTAAGGGTTACCCCAATTCTTACGTAACTGTCCTGCTTTTAAACAATTTCGCTTCGCTGAAGGCAAATCACCCATCTTATTATTCACGTAGGCAAGCCCCATATAATCATCAGAGGTTTTACGAAGATCTTCTTCTTGGTCAATTGCCTCAGTGTAATACTTCTTGGCCATTGACCAATCACTCTTACGAACACCCAGTATTGCCATAGATCTAGCAGCACCAGCAGATGGTTCTAATTCGTATAAGCGTTCTGCTACTAATAAAAAAACGGGGTTATCCGTGCAGCTTGTTAGCTCACCGTCTTCGCCTGTACGCTCTTTTTGAAGCATTTTACCAGCACGTTTGAGCCATTCCGTATCATCTATATGCTCATTAAATTTAGCTTCATTGTATATGATCGCGAGCTTCTCACAGGTAAGGAGTGGACTAAGTGCCTTTTCAATATTGCTTTGAACTTTATCATAGTTCGACATGTTTTTCTCACTCTTTGCGAGAGTTTTCAACTCTTTCGCAGAAAGTTCTACGGTATCAGCCTTTGCAGAAAGAACACTTATGTCATTACTATATCTCATTGAATTGTACTCCAAAGCCTCTATGGCCCGGTTGTAAACAATGAATAGTTCATCAACGTCCTTAGTGACATTAAACCATTTGATATTGGTTAGGAAATATGCGTTAAGTTGACTTGCAGACATGTCATTACCCGCAACGGTATAAGCTGCATCAAAATATTGAGCAGCCTGCTCTACACTGTCTGAATTATACTTAATATACTTCGATGCCTTTTCTGAAAGAACATAGCCTTCTTTTCCAGGAAAATAGATTAACCTATCATCGTAAAGCTTCACCAAAATTTCTATGTAACCCTGTTTTTCAACAGCGTCAGTGGTTGACTTAATTTTTGTCTCTACGATCTTTGGACCATAGATAAATGTTGCTTTTTTGGCACCCGGGCATGTTTGATAAACATTTAACCAAGGCTCAAACGCATCTAGATAATTCTTACTCTGGTAGTACGAGCCAAAAATATTGTAACCCTCATAGCAACTTACCGAATCGGCAGTCGATGAGCCCCATTTACCTTGACCTTTAACTCCAACAGTCATTAAAACTGCTCCAAGAACGAATAAAATTCGTTTCATAATTTAATTGTTTTTATCTGTATTTAAATTTCTGGAACCATTTATCGTTGAGCGTGATACCTAAATTAAAGTTCCAATAATCCTCTTTCAAATTAGCTGTATTTCCATCCCAGCGTTGTCCCCTTCCTATACTTACATTTAAAAAACTTGCCTTTTGCTCACCAGGTGCTAAAGAACGATAGACGACAGGTAAACTCATTCCTATGTTGATCTCTCTAGAGGTGTAGGCGTCTTCATCCCAACGATACTGACCGTACTCTTGAAACGCACCAATTCTATATCTGGCCACCGTGAGGTAATTAGAGCTACTCTTGAGGACGGGAAAGAGGTACAACGGCACCATCACAGCACCAGCACTTATGCGCTTGCTGCTCAACATCGCAGACTCCGATGGTGTACCACCGAAAGATGTGAATGACTTAAACTCTTGCCAGTTCGTGACACGATAGTCTACGACTATATCCCATGCGTTTACAGGAACATTTTCCACAATTTTACTGATACCAATCCCAATTCCATAAGAAGTTGGAAGTGTCACAGTACCGTTTTCACTTAAATTATAAAAAAGAGTATCAATAGGTGTTTCTACAATACCACTATTAATAAATGAATATTGCGTTGTAATCTCACGTGCATTCATGGCGCGACCAAAACCATACACAGCACCACCGGCAATTTTATAATTTCCTATTTTGCCTTGCAACTGAGTGCCTAAATCAAAAGAGAAATCACTAATTCCGATTTTTTGAGTTTTACTCACTGATAAAAACGCAGGATTGACAATAATCGTCTTATCACTTTGGGTAGTTTCGCCAAAAATGTATTTGACATTAGCCCCAAGTGAGAACCAATCAACGGGTCTCACTGCTAGTCCAAAAGTAAACTTGTCATAGCCACCCGATCCCGTCGAGCGGTATTCATAAAGGCCAAAATCATCTGAAGAATCAGCCACGCTGATAGAATAACCTTTTGCAGCAAAAGGACTCAACGAAAATGATCCCGCTATCCAATCTGAAAATTTAAAACCAAAACCAAAGTAATCAAAGTAGGTATTGTAGTTAGCTTGGTCCACACTATCCGCAGAAATAGTATGTCTAAATGTTCTGTGTGCACCACTCATTTCCAAAGTAGCGTACTCCATATTCATATAACCTGCTGGGTTCATCATGTTGATGGTATACCTGTCGGAATAGGCAATACCTGTGCCGCCTAGGCCCAAATAGGTTGGAGTAATACCAAAAGAAGTTTCTCCAATACCGTTAATACTTAGCGGGCTCACTGAATTCGTCTGTGCTGAAGCACCTTGGGTATTCACAAGAAATACGACAAGTGCACCAAAGAAGATTAAGGACTTCAAACTGTGCTTATTTTTGGTTGTATTCATGGAGTCGCATGAGTGCGTATAATTCATAATTAGAGGGTGCAAATATGTACTTTTTTAAGTGCTTAGACAAACGTGGAGCATCACCACCGCAAATAAACACTTCGTCTAACTCATATGCAGACACATATTGCTCTGCCATAGCTCTTATCTCTCCTCGTATTGCAATATCTACGCCAGCTTGAAGACTACTCTGGGTATCCAAACCAAGAATCATAGTAGAATCACTATATGCAGCTTCTGGAAGACCATTTGTATAGGTATTCATTGCCTTGTAGCGCATGTTCCAGCCAGGTGATATTGCGCCACC
>CESE01015917.1_pt1 | contig 15962 bp, 9 predicted proteins | sample 350271 | NCBI WGS metagenome assembly CESE01 (sample SAMEA2621536, study PRJEB7988) | marine metagenome | isolation source: saline water (ENVO:00002010), including | reverse complement strand
CTTATTTCTTCTCAGCTTTTTTCATTTAGTAGTCAGTCTATTTTCATTAACCGGATTCCTAAGTTAGAAACTGAACAGCAGCAGAATGATTTAGTAAGTCTAGTTCTTATGGCTAGTGCAGCAGGCGCCCTTGTTTTTGGAGGTGGATATTATTTGTTCCAGGATTTCATACTCAGCAGACTCAGCGAGAGTAATGCCTTACTTGTAGAAAAGTATTACAGCAGCATTCTAGTGCTCACAGTCGCTCTCATAGCGTTTAATTCTTTTGGTGGATTTGTGATAGCCAAGTTCAAAACCGTTCAACTTACGGTGGTTCAGGATACGTTCACTAAAGTTTCCTATTTAGCCATAGCCTCCTTATACCTATTCGAATTAATCTCATTCACTGCAGTCGTTTGGCTGTTTGTGAGTAGTTATGTGGTAATCGCTGTGGTGATGTTTATTCAAGCACTAAAGAATGGACTGAAATTAGGAATAGCACGCAGGACTGAGAATATTAAGCAGGTCGTGGATTATGCGCTATTTTCCATATTAGATAAAGGAGCCAGTGTAATTATGCAGCGGTTAGATACTATCATGATAGTATTCATTTTAGATTTAGAATATGCGGCAGATTACCTATTGGCTTTCTTCATAGGTTCAGTCGTTTACATCCCTTTTAAATCTATGCTGAGCATAGTTAACCCTATTGTAAGTAAGGAAATAGGACTTGGCCATTTCGAGAAATTAAAGTCTACTTATAAGAAGACTAGTTTATATGGAATGCTCTTGGGAGGGTTTATTTTCGTAGGGGTTTGGACCAATGTAGACTCGCTATTATTACTTCTGCCGGTGAAATTTAGAACCGGAACTTGGGTGATTCTATTTATAGGGTTAAGTAAGATTTTTCAATTATTTGCAGGAATCAGTGGGTCTTATATCGTTTACTCCAAGCACTACAGGTATAACCTCAGGTTAAACTTAATTCTACTCGGTTTAAGTGTCTTTACTAATTTCATAGGAATATGGAGCTATGGAATAAATGGAGCTGCGGCTGCTACAGCAATCAGTATTCTCCTTTATTCTATCATGAAATTATCGTTCGTTTATAGAAAATTTCACTGCCATCCTGTTTCTAAAGAACTATTAAAGCTAGTTCTGCTCCAGTTGATCTGCGTAGCAATATTTATGTCCATCCCTGATTTTGTGACACAACCATTAATTCAAATTACTATAAAATCGGTCATTTTTACAGCAGTGTATTACTTGGGAGTTAGGCTTTTAAAAATAGCTCCAGAGTTAAATTCATTATCATCTTTAAAAGAATCTCTGAACCCTAAAAAATAAAAGAATGGCGAATTACTTGTCTATCCCTACATTTGTTTTAACTCGATTATAAAAATGGAAAACACTAAAGTAGGAGTGCTAGGAGGAGGGAGTTGGGCTACAGCCATAGTGAAACTCCTAACCAATAACCTGAAGCAGGTAAACTGGTGGATGAGAAATGAAGAAAGCATTTCGCATATTAAGTCATACGGACATAACCCTAAGTACATTAGAGCTATTCAGTTTGATACAGACAGTCTCCATATCAGCAGTGATATGCAGGAGGTAGTAGATAAATCAGACATCTTATTTATAGCTATTCCAGCAGCATTCTTAGACACTACTTTTCAGCATTTTAAGCTGAAAGGGATGGAGAACAAAATCATATTCTCGGCCATTAAAGGAATGGTGGTGGAATACCATAGTATTCCAGCTCGGTATTTTCATAAAGAATTTGGAACCTCTTATGATAACATAGGAATCGTATGTGGGCCCTGTCATGCAGAGGAAGTAGCCAAAGAACAGTTAAGTTATCTTACGCTGGGATGCCCAGTAGAAAAAACAGCTCAACTAGGCGCTGATATGTTAGCCTGCAGATACATAAAAACATTTACTAGTGACGATGTATTCGGAGCTGAGATTTCTGCGGTTCTGAAAAATATTTATGCTGTGGCAGCAGGAATATGTCATGGATTAGGATACGGAGATAATTTCCTGGCCGTTTTAATTAGTTCAGCCATAAGAGAAACTTCAGATTTTGTAGACGCAGTGCACGAAATCCACAGAGATGTTAAGTCCTCAGCTTATTTGGGTGATTTACTCGTTACAGCATACTCTCCACACTCTAGAAATAGGTCTTTCGGAACTATGGTAGGAAAAGGGTATTCAGTAAAAGGAGCTCAGCTAGAAATGAATATGATAGCAGAGGGTTATTATGCCACTGAAAGCATTTACGAAATGAATAAAAAGTTCAATGTAGATATGCCTATAGCCGAGGCTGTCTATCGAATTCTTTACGATGGTATCACGCCTGTGGTAGAAATGAGAATATTGTCAGAAAAATTGAGTTGATAGTGTAAGTTAGAAATCTGATTTCCTAGTGTTTTGGTATCTTTATACTTTGCAACTGATTATAGGAAAACTGCGTCTTTACTTGTATTATACATAACTTGAATTTTAAAGTCATACATATCGCTCTTGCAGTCTTTTTAGTTTTCTCCAGTATTTCCCTGTTGAATTCCCAAATCACGTTTATAGAGAACTTAGGGCAGTGGGATGATAGAGCCGCTTTTCGTTCTGAGATCAATGGGGCTTTTCTCTATTTAGGAGAAGATAGAATCACCTATAATTTATACGAGCCAGCGCTGTTAGACCACATTCATCCTGGCGGAAAAGAGCTAGAGCCTCGAACTGAATTCTGGTGGCATGCCTATGAAGTTCGTTTTCTGCATTGCAACGCCATAACTCCCTCAGGAATAAAGCCTAAATCTCATTTTCATAATTATTACTTGGATAGAAACCCTGAAAAATGGGCAGAAGGAGTAAAGCTTTATGATAAAGTGGACTATGATAATCTTTATGATGGTATAGACATGATTATTTATCAAGGAGGAAATTCACTGAAGTATGACTTTATAGTAGAGCCAGGCGCAGATCCTAAAGATATTCAGCTGAACATTGATGGAGCCGATGAGGTGAGGTTAGTAAATGGAGAATTAGTAATCACTACGAAAGTGAATACGGTAACTGAATCAGAGCCCTATACCTATCAATTTATAGCGGGTAAAATTATAAATATAGAAAGCAGTTACATCCTTAAAAATGGGATAGTATCCTTTAAAATTGGAGATTATAATCCTGCATACAAGCTAATTATAGATCCTGAATTAATCTTATCTACAGGTACGGGTTCTACTTCTAGTAATTTTGGATTCACGGCTACTTATGACCAAGATGAGAATTTAATAGCTGGAGGAAATGTTTTTTCCAATGGCTTCCCTACTACGCTAGGAGCATTTCAAACGACATTTGGTGGAGACTACAGTGATGCTTATATCACTAAGTTCAGTGATGATGGATCCGAATTGCTTTACAGTTCCTACATCGGAGGAAGTGACAATGAAAGGCCTCATAGCATAATTTCCTCATTGGATAATGATATTTATGTGATGGGAACTACTGGGTCTGCCAATTTCCCTATTACTGCTGGAGCCTACGATACGTCTTTTAATGGCGGGAGTAGTTTTGATATTTCGACATCTTTAGGAGATCATGATAATGGATGTGATATTTTCATAGCTCAGATAGATGGTGAGAATGGAGGGCTTGTAGCATGCACATTTGTCGGAGGAACTGGAAATGATGGGCTAAATGCGTCACCGTTTTTGGAGTATAATTATGCAGATGTATTCAGGGGTGAAATAATTATAGACGAAGATGAAGCTATTTATATTACCACATCTACCTCTTCCCAAGATTTTCCTACAACCGCTTTAAGCGCTCAAAACATTTATGGCGGAGGTGTAACAGACGGAGTGGTGTTTAAGATGAATTCTAATCTGAGCGTACTACAGTGGTCTACCTATTTCGGAGGAAGTGCAGATGACAGCGGGTACAGCCTGCAGCCAGATTCAGAAGGGAATCTTTATATGGCGGGAGGAACCAATAGTTCGAATCTGCCCACTTCGGCAGGAGTACTTAACACTACTAATCCGGGCGGTGTAAGTGGATATGTAACCAAGTTTAACTCTTCAGGGAGTGCCATTCTTGGGTGTACTTATATGGGAACAGGTAATTATGACCAGACTTATTTTATTCAATTAGACCCAGATGATGATGTGTATGTGGTAGGTCAGACTACTGGAAACTATCCTATTCAAGGCACGGTATACTCTAATCCTAATAGTGGACAGTTCATTCATAAATTCACGAATGACCTAAATACATCTTTATGGAGCACTACCATAGGAACGGGAAGTGGGCAAGTAGATATCTCTCCTACTGCATTTTTGGTGAGCGATTGTAATAAAATTTTCTTGGCAGGGTGGGGTGGAGCTACCAATGGATTTAGTCAAGCTACTTCGAGCACCACCTTTGGATTACCTATAACTTCAGATGCATATCAGTCCAGTACAGATGGGAGTGATTTTTACTTAATCGTATTGGAGGAAGAGGCTACAGGATTATTGTACGCCACCTATTTTGGTGGAGGGATTAGTAATGAGCATGTGGATGGAGGAACTAGTAAATTCAGTAAAGATGGGGTCGTCTATCAAGCAGTTTGTGCGGGATGTGGCTCTAATAGTGATTTCCCATCTACGAGTAATGCCTGGAGTAATCAGAATAATACGGCCAACTGTGACTTGGGTGTTTTTAAGTTTAATCTTGGAAGAGCAGAAGTAGAAATAGGACTAGATGCCCCAGATATTGTTTGTTTAGATGACGAAATCCAACTGACCAATCTTTCTGATGAGGATTTAGATATCGAATGGAATTTTGGTAATAATGAAACTAGTTTAGAGGATAGTCCATCGATTTCTTATGACGAGGCTGGCACGTATATTATTTCTTTAACTGGAAATGACAATACAGGTTGTTTGGATGGGAATGTAGATCAAGTGACTATAGAAGTAGTAGGGGATGTAAATCCAGAAATAATAGCTCCAACGAGTATTTGTGCCGGAGAAGAGATTACAGTTACTGGTCTAGGAACGGAAAATGCATATTGGGAGATCAATGCGCTTCTACCAAATCTGATAGAGCAGGAAGTTTCTATTCAGCCCTCTGAAACAGTAACTATAGAGTTTACAGACTTAAATGTATGCAGTGAAGAAACGGTAGCAGCAACTATAGAAGTAGATGCGCTGGAAATAGAAATAGCTGCAGCAGAAGAAATATGTCTAGGAGAATCTATCACTGTAACAGCAGAAGGAGGAACAGTATTCGAGTGGATGAATGAAGATGAGGAGGTGATTAGTGAAACTGCTTCATTTACCGTGAGCCCAGAAGTAACGAGTACCTATACGCTATATTCTGCCACTTCTCTGGGGTGTGAAGGTGAAGAGTCGGTAACGATAGGAGTAGTGCCCGAAGCTCCGGGTGGAGATAATTATGGGCCACTTTTCGTGTGTGAATCAGAGGAGTTAACCATAAGTGCTAATGCGGGTAATAGTTGGTTCTGGACTCCAGGAGACTTCACTACTCAGTCTATAGTAGTAAACCCAGTAGACGCTACGTTGTATGAAGTCTTAATAAATAATGTTTGTGGTGAAGGGGTAGATGAAGTTTTTGTGCAAGTAGGAGCAGCCGAGGCTACTATTATGGAGCCAGACTCTATTTGTTATGAAGATGATATTCTACTTACTGCTGGAGGAGGCTTAGTTTATAACTGGTCTAATCTGACCACTGGAGAAGTGGTAGAAATTCCATTTGTGTCTCCCGAAAACACTTCAGTGTTTCAGGTAGTAGTAACTGATGTCAATGGATGTCAGGACAGCACCACCACCATTATTACAGTGCTTCCATTACCACTGGTAGATGCTGGGCCCAATATCGAGGTGATGTTCTTAGATACAGTCGTTTTAATGGGAAGTGTGAGCACGCAGGATTACTGGTGGAGCTCTCATGAAGATTTGAGTTGCTTGACTTGTCTAGAACCTACAGTTTACCCATCGGCCAATCATTGGTATTTTTTAAATGTCATAGACGAATTTGGCTGTAAGAATTATGATGGCGTGCTGGTAGAGGTCACAGGTCCGCTGTACGTCCCTAATTCGTTTACTCCCAATGGAGATGGAATTAATGACGTTTTTAGAGCAGATGGTCTCTTAGTAGCAGGATTCAACATGCAGATTTATAATAGGTGGGGAGAGATGATCTTCGAGAGTAATGATCCCGCTTACGGTTGGGATGGGAGGTACAAAGGTTTTGAACCAATAATAGATACTTATACCTGGAGAATATCATACAAAGATTACAAATACGGCCGAAAAATATCTGTAGGGCATGTAACTCTTGTGGAGTAAAGACTCACTTCTTTTTACTGAAAATCAGTCCTTCGATTGTTCCTCTTCCGGCTCTTTAGGCAGAAGAGTAAACGTCATTCTGTGAGATTCGGTAGGGCCGAATTCTTTTATAGCCGCTCTATGTGCTTTAGTAGGATAACCTTGATTTTGTTTCCAATTATACTCAGGATGAATCTCATGCAGAGCAGACATATAATCATCCCTATGGGTTTTGGCTAAAATAGAAGCAGCGGCTATGCTCATGTATTTGCCATCACCCTTAATAACGCATTCATGTGGGATCCCGTCATAGGCATTAAATCTGTTTCCGTCTATGAGTAGAAGTCCCGGTTTTTTTGAAAGCTGATCCACCGCTCTGTGCATAGCCAGAAAAGAAGCATTGAGTATATTTATGTCATCTATTTCTTTCTCTGTCACTATTCCCACAGCCCATGCTAAAGCTTCGTTTTCTATGATAATCCGCAGTTCGTCTCTATTTTTTTTATTTAGTTTTTTGGAATCATTCAGCTCAGAGTTTTTAAACCCTTTTTTTAGAATGACCGCTGCCGCAAAAACAGGTCCGCACAAACACCCTCGTCCGGCTTCATCACATCCTGCCTCTATGCCTTTTTTATGGAAGGAAAATTTAAGACCCATCCGCCACAGTTTTTAATACAGCGTTCCAAAGCGCATCTGAAGTTCGTTTCCAGTTAAATGTTTCCAAGCGTTTCCCCCCTTTTAAAACCATGTCTTTCCTTAGGCTTTCATCTGTGGTTACGCGTTGCATAGCTTGAGCTATTCCGTTATAATCTTTAGGTGAAAACATCAGTGCAGCTTCTCCGGCCACTTCAGGGAGTGAGGTGGTATTACTGCATATTACAGGAAGTCCGGCTGCATAGCCTTCTAAAACAGGAATGCCGAACCCTTCGAAATGGGGAATGTAAAGAAGTGCTTCTGCCCCAGCATAGAGCTCTTTTATATCTCCAAAATCTTTTCTGCCTAGGAGAATAATATCGTTTTTAACGGAGCTAGTAAGCAGCGCATTTTTCATTTCTTCATCCCACATATAGTCATGTCCAGCTAATTTTAATTGGTGATCAGTTTTATACGTTTCTTTAAAAAGAGTGAATGACTTTATGAGACCAGCTATATTTTTTCTAGGAACCTGAATGCCGATAAAAAAGAAATAGGGATTTTCTTTTTGAGGAGTGTTTTGAACTGCCAGTAGTTTTTCATTAAACCCATTATATACCACATCTATTTTATCTGCTTCTATTCCATAACTCTCAGAGATGTCTTTTTTACTATAGGCACTAACCGTAGCTATTCTATCAGCATTAGCGGCACATTCAGGAAAGCTAGAATTATAGAAATGAGCCAATTTTTCGGTCATCCATTCAGGGTGGTGGTGAAAATTCAGGTCATGGATGACAGTTAAAACAGGCACATTTATAGGGTGAGCATACTGTCCGTCTAGAGAAATAAAAATATCAGGTTGAATTTTGTTTACATAACGTTTAGCTGCAGAGTTCCACCAGTTGATTAAAAATAATCTTCTGGCAGGAGGCAGCAGAACCTTATGCTGAACATTAGGCCCAGAAATCTGTTCTTTCAGGGAGCTTTTATCGGTGAGTAGAATAAACTCATGTTCAGGAAAACGCGTGACCCATCTTCGAACTATCTCGTAAGAAAACCAGCCTATACCATCCATTCCATCTGGCCTAACTAAACGTGTGTTAATAGCTATTTTCATGTGTTTGTCTTCCTCAGAAATGTTATTCTGACTAAATTTAACGTTCCCTCTAAAATAGAGGTTAGTGAAATATGCTGCAGTATATGATTATCGTATTGGATAGCCCAAAAATAAACGTTCAAATTTCAGAATTGGCATTTCTCTAAACTTTTGCAACGCTCTTATGAAACATCCGTATTTTTCAACTTGAAATCAGTGAAAAAAACTGCTCAATAATTACAATATTAGCAAACGATTTTAGTTTTACTTTTTGACCAATTCAAACTATAGCAGAAGTTCCACTGTGTGTGTTATTTTTGCGCAAATTTATAGACCTTATGACTGAGAAGAATACTCCAGCTCAAAACCCTGAAGAATCAGGGTACTTTCAATCGTTTAATCTATTAGTATTTTTTTATAAATGGCGTTGGCCTATTGTGATTATATGTGCTTTAGCGGGAGTAGCTTCGGTTATAGCGGCTTTCACTATACAGGAAAAATATAAAAGCACAGTAGAATTCTTTGCGGTACCGCAGGTGTCACTAGGTTCTCAGATTACAGAGGAAGTCATTAATGATGACATTCTAGAATTCGGAGATAAAGATGTGGCCGAGCAGATGCTCCAGTTATTAAACTCTGAACAGATTAAAACCGCTATTATAGCCAAATACAACCTTTGGAATCATTATGATATAGAAGAGGGTGAACCTGGTGCTAATACGATTATGGGAGAAACGTATGATGAAAACATTTCTGCTAGGCTTACTAAATACACCTCTGTTTCTATTCAGGTGTTAGACCACAGTCCTGATACAGCGGCTATGATAGCCAATGATGTAGTGGCATACTTAGATACGGTCTCTGCTCGACTAAGAAACGGAATGGCCGAGAAAGCATTTAATTATGCTATAGAAGGGTATGAGTCGCTACAGGTGGAGAAGTTAGAGATAGAAAATGGGTTAAATGACCTGAGAGATAAGGGAGTTTATGCCTATAGCATACAGTTGGAGGGAATAAATGAGCAGTATGCTACTGCCATAAATGAAGGGAGAAGTAAACAAGCTGAAATTCTAAATGAGCAGATGCGTGATCTTTCTCAGTATGGTGTACAATACATCAGTCTGGAAAGGGCTTTAGGAAACATCATAAACAGAGAAGATAGATTTAAGAAAAATATAGAGCGATTCGGGATAGATATGAATTCTCAGATATCAGCATCTCAGATTGTAAACAGTGCTTCTATTCCTGATAAAAAGGCCTATCCGGTGAGGTGGCTTATTTGTGTAATGTCAGTCCTTTCTGCTTTTGTGTTTTCTGTAATTGTTCTTCTGTTGTGGGAGAATGTTTCTTCTCTGAGGGCTCAGGGTAAAATAGAATTTTAAGCTAAGCGTTGCAAAACACCAACCTTAAATATATCTATGCCATAGGCGGTTTGTTTGCAGTATTGCAGGCATTGGCCATTGGATTTGAGTTTTTCTACTTCAGTCTAATTCCTATAGTAATGCTGGTATTAGTGCTCGCGTTCTATAAGATGGATTACCTGTTGTTAGGGATAGTCTTTATGGCTCCTATTTCGGTAAATCTAGATGATTTGGGATTGGAGGGTGCGGGCTTGTATTTGCCTACAGAACCACTTCTAATAGGAGTGATGCTCCTGTTTATTATGAAAATGCTGGCCAATCAAACTATAGATAAGCGAATTTTCACGCATCCTGTTAGTTGGTGTATTTATGCCTATTTCATATGGATATTCATCACCAGCTTTACGAGCTCCCAGCCTCTAGTGTCGTTTAAATACTTAATTAGTAGAGCTTGGTTTGTGGTGAGTTTTTTCTTTATAGCCATCCATTTATTTAAAAACATAAAAAATATAGATCGGTACTTCTGGTTATATATGTTTCCGCTATTTTTCGTAATGTTCTATACGTTAACTAGGCATGCTATGGAAGGTTTCGAGCATGATCCAGCACACTGGGTAATGACTCCTTTTTTCAATGACCATACTTCTTACGGAGCAGCTTTGGCATTTACGCTGCCTACATTCGTAGGAATGCTATTTACAGATAAGCTAAAGACGACCACTAAGCTGCTTTTAGTTCCAGCACTAGCCATATTCGTAACAGCACTTATTTTATCGTATACCAGAGCTGCATGGGTTAGTCTTATAGCTGCTGGAGTAGTGGGCTTGTTTATGTATTTAAGAGTGAAACTATCCACGTTGGTTATTCTTACAGCCTTAGGTGGGGTGTTTGTGTTTTTTACCATAGAGCAGGTCTTAATGGATTTAGAAAGAAATAAGCAGGACAGTTCAGATAGCTTTAGTGAGCACGTAGAAAGTATCTCTAACATCAGTTCAGATGCCTCCAATCTGGAAAGACTGAACAGATGGAATGCTGCGCTAAAAATGTTCGAAGAAAGACCCATAGTAGGATGGGGGCCTGGAAGCTATGCATTCGAATATGCGCCTTTTCAGAGTTCTGCTGATAAAACTATAATTACTACAGATAGCGGAGATGCAGGAAATGCGCACAGTGAATATCTCGGACCTCTGGCAGAAATGGGCTTCTTGGGTCCTTTGCTTTATTTGCTTATACTAATAATGGTAACCATTACAGCATTTAGAGTGGTTTACGCGCTGCCTAATGGGCATATAAAAATGCTCGCCATCACTTGTTATCTTGGATTATTCACCTACTACATTCATGGAGTATTGAATAATTTCTTAGACACTGATAAAATATCGTGTGTGTTTTGGGGATTCTCTGCCGTACTAGTGGCATTGGATTTATTTCACTTGCCAGAAAAGGAAGATTCTTCTAAGTAAATCGGAGCGTAAGAATTGCAGTATCATCCATAAAGGGCATTTCACCTCGGTGATTATTTACTGCTGTAATCAATTTACTATTTATTTGTTCAGAGCTAGCGGCAGGATTTTTTTCTAGAATTTCCATTACGCGTTCTATTCCGAACTCCTGCATCTGATCATTCTCTATCTCTACCAGTCCATCAGTAAAACAGACGAGTCTAGAATTGGGTTTAATGAAAACGGAACCCTCACTAATACTCGGAATTTCTTCTAACATGCCTAGGCCCAAAGATCCATCGGTTAGCTCTATAATGGCATCAGTTCCGTTTTCTAACACTGGAGGATTATGACCACAGTTGATATAAATCAGCTCACGAGTCTCATTGTTCCAGAGGCCTATAAACATGGTGATGTACTTCTCTCCCATAGCACTGCTATTCACCTTTTTGTTGAGATCTCTTACTACATCCTTTAGCTGCTGATTCGTGTAGCTAAATATGGCGCGTAAATGCGCTTGAAAATTACTCATAAGAAAAGCAGCACTCACTCCTTTTCCACTTACATCTGCTATGCAGAACATTTTTCGGCCATCTGCTAGAGTAACGAAATCATAATAATCTCCTCCCAGTTGTGCGTGGGGTTTGTAGAAGCTGGCAGCATCTAACTCGGCAGTACTTTCTATTTTATTGGGAACCAATAGCTGCTGGAGTTCTGCCGCTAATTCTAGTTCTTTCTTCACCATCTGCTGCGCTATGTTTTCTAATGCGAGCGACTTATTTCTGATAGCTACTATTATAATATTGGTAAGCGTTTGAATATAATTCATATGCTTAATAGCAGGAGATATTTTAAGCTCCTCCTCGGCCAGATCACCTACGAGTAGATAAGCTATAGGCGCATTGTTATGGTGCACCGGAATAACTATATCAAAAGACTCTTGAGTTCCAGTTCCGGTAGACAGTGAGATAGAATCTGTTGCATGGAAGAGCGACTGATCCTTTACATCATAAATTTCATCTGTAACGCCTATTTTAAGAATGCATTTCCATGACTCATCAAAGGAAAAAAGGAGAAGTTTATCTATCCCCAATTCTTCTACAGCAGCTTGTTTAAACAGGCCGAGTAGCTTTTCTGTAGGCGCCTCAGCATTTATAGCCTTGGTAATTTCCAGCATAGACTTCAACTTGAAGTCCTTTACTTTCATTTTTTCTATAAGTCTGTCTACTTTACTTGCCATAGTTAAAATTCATCTCTAACACTCCTTATTAAGGGTGTTCTCAGCTTTGTAATTCTTCTATTATTTCAGGAAGCTTGCGTATTAATGCCAGCTCTCTCCATTTAGCTCTGGCCTCTATAGCTGGAGCTCCCATATACGTTTTATTTCCCTCTAGCTCTCCCATGATTCCGCCCTTACCCAATACCACCGCTCCAGAGCGAATGATTACTTCAGCAGCTAACCCTACCTGCCCCCATAGAGTAACATTATCTTCTATGATGCAGCATCCAGCTATTCCTACCTGTGCTGCCATCAAGCATCTTTCTCCTATCTGCGTATCATGGCCTACATGCACTTGTGCATCAAGTTTAGAACCTTTTCCTATTCTAGTATTTCCTGTAACTCCTCTGTCTATAGAGCATAGCGCTCCTATCTCCACATCATCTTCTATAGAAACACCGCCTGCAGTGTGTAACTTATCGAACTTATCTTCTCTAGTTTTATAGTAGAAAGCATCTCCTCCGATTACAGTGTTGGCATGAATAATCACGTTGTTTCCCACAGTAATATCATCATACATTACTACTCCAGGGTGAATGGTACAGCCGCTTCCTATCTTCACATTAGAACCTAAATGCACTCCTGGAGCTATCGCAGTTCCTTCTCCTACTTCAGAAGTTGGCCCTTTCCAGTTAGTAGCTCCTTTAAAGTGGCGTAGCAATGCGTTAAATGCATCAAACGGGTCATTACAAACTATGATGGCTTTACCTGCTGGAATCTCTGTAAGCTTATTTATTAGGATAACAGAAGCAGCGCTTTGCAACGCTTTTTCATAATGCTTAGGATGATCCACAAAAACCACCTCACCCTCACGCACCAGGAGAATCTCATTAACGCCTGTAATCTCCACATATTCATTCCCATACCATGAGCCATTCACTATCTCGGTGACTTCTCTTAGGGTATATTTTCGTGGGAACTTCATAAAGGGTTGAGGTTATAACGAGAGGCTTTATTTTTTGATTCTTTCTGAGTATGTTCCGGCTTTCGTATCCACTTTTACCCAGTCTCCTGTGTTTATGAATAGAGGAACTCTAATTTCTGCTCCATTGTCTACAATAGCTGGTTTAGTACTGTTGGTCGCAGTATCTCCTTTAAGTCCTGGCTCTGTGTAAGTAATTTCACACTCAATGTGATTTGGTAAATCACAGCTCAGAACTTTTTCCTCCTCGGCATGAAAAACGATAGAACAGTTCAAACCATCTTTAAGAAACTGAGGAGCATTGATCGCGTGTTTTTGCACTGCTATTTGCTCATACGTTTCTGTATTCATGAAATGGTAACCCATATCATCATTGTATATGTATTGGTGCTCTCTCGTTTCTATTCTTACCGGTTCTATTTTCACTCCAGAGTTAAACGTATTGTCTACCACTTTTCCTGTGTCTAAACTTCTAAGTTTAGTTCTTACGAATGCGGGTCCTTTTCCAGGTTTAACGTGAAGGAATTCTATAACCTGCCATAGACCATCTTTCCACTTAATACAAAGTCCGTTTTTTATATCTGCTGTATTTGCCATTGCTTTTATTCTTTCCTACAAACATAGCTAAAACGATGGTTCAGAGTTGAAGGTTTGACGTTTATATGAGTGGCATGAAATATCCCCTTAAGCGTATGACTGAGTCAGATAAGCGTGTCTGTTATATTTTGTTTATGAGTTTGTTAGGTCTGATTAAGAGAATTAAATCGCACTTAAAACTTCCACCTGACCTGAATCTTCATCTCGTCTCTGCGGTTGTTTAAGATTTCGTTATTCCCACTTGAGATAGTGGATCGGTCATTGTAAAACCACTGACTCCATCTCACCCATAAATCTACACGCCTTTTAATTTTAAATTTAGCCATGGCGTACATCCTAGAACCTCTTCCAAAGTAGGGTGGGACTGAGAATACATAAAGCAAATCATTTTCGTACGCATAGATTCTAGCATCATAACTATCCATAGCGAAATGCGCATATCTCAGTGAAATCTGATAAGGCTTTCCCTGCGGTTTGTAAATGAAATCTTGGTAAAATAAGAATCCGTTTTCATCTGCTTGGTCTTGTTCTGAGAACTGTGAAAACTCCAATCTAGATTTCAACTGAAACGCTGCAGTAGGTTTCCAAGCAGCATGAAACCGCAGTGAGCGTTTAGTTATCTCGGTAGGGAAATCTATGATAGACTCTAAACCAGTAGCGTTTTGTTCCTTGGTTTCTGTTCTGTATCGGATGTAATACTCTTGACTTCTGCTAGGCTTGTAAGTAAACTGTGCCAGGTATTCAGTTCCATTGGAAGGAGCATCTGTTCTAAACCGCAACCACGGGAATGTAAAGCGGTCTGCATAGGCAGTAAACTTTATTCTTCTGTTGGGCTTGTAACTGATTCCTGTAAAAAGGCCTTTTTCATTTTTGGTGCCACCAGTTTCTCCGAATCCATTATTCAGTACAGAATGAAAATCTCTGCTGTAGTTTCTATAAACAGCACTCAGGGAGAGTTGTTTATTTAAAGAAGCGAGTAGTCCTGTGATAAGGGCAGTTCCTCCATTGGCACTTCTAGCGGCTTCTCCATATAAGTTGAGGTTTTTCCACACCTTTCCATAATCGATACTGTAGGCAGTGTTCTCTCTAGCAGAAAACTCGAATTGGTTATAGAGGCCTAAATTCCTGTTTAGGTTTAGATCGTATTTAGTCCGAACTACATTGGCGCCCAGTTTCCATCCTCTTAGAATAGTGGTAACGTTGGCTCCTATGTGTTCTTCGATTACTCCGTCTTTATCGGCTATTTCATTATCTGTACGGTGAACTCCTGTGTTCTGTATACTGGTAAACTCTTGAATATCTAGATTTAGAGAATCTGTGGATTCTGCCAGATTCCCGTCTATTTTCTTTCTGCTGTAAAATACGGTAACATCCAGTTTCTCAGGTCCGAATGTGACAGCTCCACCACGCAGAAAAAGGTTTTCATCGGCTGAGGTATTTGCCTTTAAGCCTACAGTCGGTCTCTTGGCAGTATTTATATCGGCAGATTTTCCGAAAGCATAACCGCTCCAAGTAACTAAACCCTGACCGAATTTAGCGTGGTAATCTCCCAGTGCTACACGCTTAATAAATCCATCGTTTTTATAGAAAACATGGCCTGAGTAAAAATCAAATCCATTGGGGTTAGAACCCGTAAAAAATTCTTCTCCTGCATCTTTCTCTCCAGTGACTCCTAAAGAAAACCGACTTCCTTTAGTGTAACGGTAACGCATATAAAGTCTATCGGCTGTTCCTTTAAAAGGTGTTTCGCCATCTTCATTTTGAAGAAACCCCCGTTGATCTTGGAATTGACGTTGGTACCGCATCCAAAGTTCATTTCTACCTCCATCGAACACGCTCAGCACATTCCTTCTAGGTACAGCCTGCTTTTCTGCTACCACCACGAAGGGGAGCATAAGGTGAATAGTCTCTTTATCCAGAAATCTAATTTGTTTTAACTCATAAATGCTGATGAAGTCTCCATACTTCTCTCGGTGAGTAATAAGCGCCTGGAGCTGAATCTCGTTTAGAAAGAATAAAGCTCTTAGTTCATCTTCAGAAGCAGAATTTAAGTTGAGCGGTCTTTCGAGTAGTGCATTAAACGAATCAAAGAGGGCGGTTAAATCTACCTCTCCATTTTCATCTAAATCTTCATTCAGTAGTTCTATTCGCTCTTCTATAAGTGCTCTATTGGCAGCTTCTCTTTCTTTTCTGGATTGAGCGTGTGTGGTTTGACTAAAAACCATCAATCCTAAAACGAGGAGGGTGAATGGGAATGTATTTCTCATTGCTACGCAGAAAAACCTTCTATAGAATATGCTGCTTAGCCCGTTATTCATTTC
>CESE01048335.1_pt1 | contig 16047 bp, 14 predicted proteins | sample 350271 | NCBI WGS metagenome assembly CESE01 (sample SAMEA2621536, study PRJEB7988) | marine metagenome | isolation source: saline water (ENVO:00002010), including | reverse complement strand
CTTCACAAGATGAGGCAGAAAAGAAATGGAAAGAGTTTCTAACCGTTCACTACCAAGCTGAGGTAAAGAAAACTAAAGGAGGTTTTGTTTGTGAAAACACGGGGATGAAAGACATAGCGTCTGCAGCTTTAACTGTAACCGCTCTGTTTTATGAAGAGGAGGATGGGTGTGAAATGAATGTTTTTTTTAACATGAATGGGGATTATTTAAACCCCAAAGAGCACGCCAAGGAATCTATGGCTGTGGTAAGTTGTTTAATGGATTACCAAAAGGAGTTATATGTAGACGTTTATAAAAACACCTTAGAGGCTCAGGGAAAGACTAAAGATAAAAGTCAAAAAGTGTTGGATAAGTTAGTTAAGGAGGGAGAGAAGCTAGACAAGGATGTTTCTAAAGGAGAAGAGGATGTGGCTAAGGCAGAGCAAACTATTATAGAGTCAGAACAGGAAATAGTAGAACTTCAAGTTAAAATGGAGGAATTAAGAAGAGAAATAGAGCAAAGTAAGTCGGCTATTATAGAGCTTGAAGAAGCCAAGAAAATAAAAATGAAAGAGATAGCAGCGCAAAAAACGGTAGTAAACGAAAAAGCATCTCAAATCGACAGAATTAAAGCTGCAGCTGATAAAACAGGGGTTAATTAGCCGAAGCTGTTGACCGTTATAAAGGCGGGCGAACTTAAGCCAAGTTATTTCATACCAGCACTTGACTTGGGGTACTAAACAAGCATTTTATCGGAGCGAAACGCTCCACTCCGACTGAGTGCTATCTAGGGTCTAGAAATCTTATTGTTTCTTCTACAGTTTTCAGAACTTGTTCTTTAAACCTCTTTCACTAATAGCGCCTCTCCATCTTTCCAGATTTCAATTTTCCCTGCGGCCTTTAGTTCTTTAGTCACCTTGTCCCACTTCTTATTACTTAACTCAGAATTGGTTTTAAGGTCTCCTAAGGGCATTTGCTCAGTAAGGAGCTTCATCACCGCTTTTCCTTCGTCAGACAGTTCAATTACGGGCTCGCCAGATCCTGTTTGGAAAACCTCTGGTCTCATCTGTGGGAAGAATAACACCTCTTGGATAGAGTCGTTTCCAGTAAGGAACATCGTTAATCTGTCTATTCCTATTCCCATTCCTGAGGTAGGAGGCATTCCGTATTCTAGTGCTCTTAGGAAATCTTGGTCTATAAACATAGCCTCATCATCTCCTCTGTCTGCTAGTTTTACTTGCTCTTCGAATCGTGCACGCTGATCTATTGGGTCATTTAACTCAGAATAAGCGTTGGCCAATTCTTTACCGTTCACCATCAATTCGAATCGTTCTGTAAGTTCTGGATTGTCTCTATGTGCTTTGCAAAGCGGAGACATTTCTATAGGATAATCTGTAATAAACGTAGGCTGAATATAATTCCCTTCACACTTCTCTCCGAAGATCTCATCTATCAGTTTTCCTTTACCCATAGTTTCATCTATAGGCACGGCAAGCTTAGCACAAACCTCTCTGAGCTGAACTTCATCCATTCCATCTATATCTATTCCAGTGTGATCTTTGATAGCGCCTATCATAGTAACACGCTTGAAAGGAGCTTTAAAGTCAACTTGGTTTTCACCTATGGTCACCTTGGTAGTTCCCAACACATCCATACAGATGGTCTCTAACATCTGCTCCGTAGTTTCCATCATCCACTTATAATCTTTATAAGTGACATACATCTCCATCATGGTAAACTCAGGATTGTGAGTCTTATCCATTCCTTCATTTCTGAATGCCTTGGCAAATTCAAAAACTCCATCAAACCCACCTACGATAAGTCTTTTTAGGTAAAGCTCATTGGCTATCCTTAAGTACAGTGAAGTATCTAAAGAATTATGGTGCGTGATAAATGGACGCGCAGCAGCACCTCCAGGAATAGGCTGAAGAATAGGTGTCTCTACCTCTAAGTATCCTTTGTTAGAAAGGAAATTACGCATAGAAGTCATAATCTTAGAGCGCTTGATAAACGTTTCTTTTACATCTGGATTTACTACCAAATCCACATAACGCATTCTGTATCTAAGCTCAGGATCTGTGAAGGCATCGTGCACATTTCCATCCTTATCCGTTTTCACTACAGGAAGAGGTTTTACCGATTTAGCCAGTACATGCAGCTCAGTTATTTTTACTGAAGGCTCTCCTGTTCCGGTAATAAAAGTTTCTCCTTTTATTCCTATAAAATCTCCTAAATCCAATAGTTTTTTAAACACATCATTATAAAGTGCTTTGTCTTCTCCTGGACAGATTTCATCTCTATTTACATAAAGTTGCATCCTTCCTTCAGAATCTTGAAGATCTGCAAAAGAGGCTTTCCCCATGATGTTTCTGCTCATGAGTCTTCCAGCCATAACCACCTGTTTACCCTCTGTAAAGTCCTGTTTGAGTTGTTTAGAAAGAGTGTCTACGGGAAATAGTGCGGCCGGGAAAGGCTCTATTCCTCTGTTTCTCATTTCATCTAATGCTTGTCTCCTTTGGATTTCCTGTTCAGAAAGTTGGATCGCCATCTTGTTCTCTTTAAGTAGTTATTATTGCGGTGCAAAGGTATTACTGAACACTTAACGACCCTCCTGAGATAACATCTTTTTTACAGGCGTTCCCAAAGGAACGTGTACATTTGTGTTTCTTTTTTTTTTTAGCACTTCATGAGAGCACTTATAGAATCGTTCACTTCACAAATAGTAGACTCCTTAAATACCGGAAAGGTTTTAGGGGATATTAAAGATGACAAAACCATTAACTCATTAATTATATGTGGAATGGGAGGAAGTGGGATAGGAGGAAGAATAGTGCTAGAATGGTTAGAGCACACATTAAATATTCCATGTGTAGCTCATTCATCTTATGGCTTACCAAATTTTGCAGACGCGAATACCTTAGTTTTAATTAGTAGTTATTCTGGGAATACCGAAGAGACGCTTTCTGCTATGGAAGTAGCTTTAGCTAAAGAGTGCATCATTGGATGCATTACCTCTGGGGGTAAGGTAAGAGACTGGGCTAAGAAGTATGCTGTTCCATACATATTGGTAAATGGGGGTCACCCGCCTAGATCTCAGTTTGGACAGAGTGTGGTTCAGATATGCAGAATGTTGGAATCATTCGAGTTGATAGGGCCATCTATTTACAGTGATTTACATGCCGCAGTGAAACTGCTAAATGATTCAGCATATTACATCCAATCTCAAGCTAAACGGGTAGCTGAACAAATAAACAAGACTACTCCAATAATATATTCTGGCTCGGGGTACGAGGGAGTCGCTATAAGATGGAGACAGCAGATAGGGGAAAATGCTAAAATACTTTGTTTCCATCATCAGTTTCCTGAAATGAATCACAATGACTTAGTAGGCTGGGAAGGAGGAAACGATTCTTTCTCTGCTGTGCTATTCAGAAATGAAGACGATGCTCAGCGTGTGAAGATAAGAATGGAGATCTGCAAAGGGATATTTGAAGAAAAAGGGGCTACAGTAGTAGAAGTAGAATCCAAAGGAATTACTAAATTAGAAAGAAGTCTTTATTTAGTGAATTTAGGCGATTGGGTTTCGCTTCATTTAGCTGAAATGAATAAGACAAATCCTGTAGACATCAAAAACATTGATTTTCTTAAGAATAAATTAGCGAACATCTAGTGAAAAAAGTAACGTTTCAGGATTTAGGGGTTATGGATTATAAAGCCTGCTGGGATTATCAGGAGGAGCTTTTTAAGCAGACTATAGACCAGAAAATCTTCAATCGGAAATTAGAGAACCCTGAAGAAGCCGTTACTCCACAAAACCATTTACTCTTCGTAGAGCACCCTCATGTATTTACTTTAGGAAAGAGTGGCAATGAAGCTAACCTCCTGTTAAACGAAAGTCAATTACAAGCTAAAAGCGCCACGTATTATAAGATTAATAGAGGAGGCGACATCACTTATCATGGTCCACAGCAGATAGTAGGCTATCCGATTATAGATTTAGACCAGTTCTTCACCGATATTCATAAATACCTGCGCTACTTAGAGGAAGCTATTATTAGAACTCTGGCTGATTATAATATTCAAGCAGCTAGATTAGAAGGCTTAACTGGGGTTTGGTTAGATCCAGAAAACCCTGCGAAAGCCAGAAAAATAGCGGCTATGGGCGTAAAATGCAGCAGGTGGGTAACGATGCATGGGTTTGCTTTTAATGTCAATTCAGATTTGGATTATTTTAATCAAATCATCCCATGCGGAATAGACGACAAGCAGGTTACGTCTATGGAAAAAGAATTAGGAGCCAAACAGAACTTCGAAGAGGTGAAGCATAAACTGAAAACACATCTAGCCGAGCTATTTGAGTTTGAGTATGAGTAAAACCCTTTCTTAAAGCGCTATTCGTGTTATTTCTCTCTGCCTGTGTTTAGATAGTTTTCCTTTCTCGCAGATAAGGGTTATGTTTTTCTCTGCATACTCATCCCCTAAGGCCGCAGACTGTTTCCAATCTTCACACGCCTTATCAATGTTGTGCATGTAAAAATGAGCTTCTGCTCTATAAAAAAGCGCTTCAGATTTTAAATCAGAGTTTTGATTGATGATATAGTCCAGTATGTTAAATGCACTTTTGTAGTTTTTTAAATAAACATTACAAATAGCTAAATTCAATTCCGAGGAGGAATGAGTCGGGTTTATGTCAAGGACTTGGTTAAAGCATTCTGCAGCCTTTTCATACCGCTCAGTTTCTATATAAATAGCTCCTTTCAGGTACCAAGCTTCGAAGTATTCTGGGTTTAATTCTAAGGCCATATCTAGCGTGGCTAACGAAGATTTATATTCCATCAACTCAAAATCAATTACAGAGAAGTAATAGTGAATCATAGGGTGGGTTCCTACAAAATCTGCATGCATAAAAAGGTGTCTTTCAGCGGACACGAGGTCTCCTGTGCTTATTTCGCAGATCGCTCTGTTTAAGAAGTAATCATCAAGTTCAGAGGCCATTCCTTCACATTTCTCATAGTACATCAATGCAGATTCTACATCTCCTAGTTTATGAAACGCATTGGCTATAATGAATAAAGATTGGGGCTCTAAAGACTCGTCATCTACTAAAACGTTAGTTACGGATGTGTAATCTCCTTGATAATAAAGATTAAGCAGCTCTTTCGCGTGTTGGGCTGTACCTATATAGGAGCATAAGTACGCCAGAGTAAAAATAAAAAATCTAACCATTCTTGTTTTTCTTACGAAGTTGTTTTTAAAAAGTTGCTCTATTTGTTTCATTTTAAAACCTTAAATTTCCCAGATGAAGAGATTTTTAGGAAGAGTAGTTCTGGGGGTTGTTGTTTTGATCGCTTTGGCGGCTATAGTAGCAGTGGCTTCAGGGAACGGGTATCTACTAAAAGGTGTTTCATGCACTTATTTAAAGGGCCATAGCACGGCTAATATTTATGATTTGTCTTATTTCGATTCTAGAGAAGTTAAGAATGACACACCTCAGCCATGGAAAGAAAGCGCTCGGTTAGGAACCTTAAAACTGACTCCTGAAGAAGAAGGGTATCATGCGCTTTTTAGGTCGGTAGCATACTTGGTGATAGAAAATGATGAGGTTATTTTCGAGAAATACTGGGATGAACATAATGAGGCAGCGGTTTCTAATAGTTTTTCAATGGTGAAAAGCGTGACAGCGCTGATGGTCGGTATAGCTCACGACGAAGGGCTAATTAAGAGCTTAGACGAACCGGCCTGTACGTATGTTCCTGAGCTTTGCCTTGGTTCTGAGAAGAATAAAACCATTACCATTAGAGATTTACTCTCTATGACTAGTACGCTCGATTTTGATGAGCACTATGGAGACCCTTTTGGGTTTATGGCTCGAGCTACTTATGGAAGTGATCTGGCTGAGGTAACGTATAATGGATTTACAGCTCAAAAAGAGCCGGGTTCTGAATGGGAATATTTAGGCGGAAACACACTTCTTCTTGGGTTTATAGTAGAAAACGTAACTGGAAAGACGTTGAGTGATTATTTGTCAGAAAAATTATGGAAACCTATGGGTGCGGAATCTCCTGCACATTGGGCGCTGGATAAAAAAGGAGGGAGAGAAAAAAGCTATTGTTGTTTTAATGCTACAGCCAGAGATTTTTCTAGGTTAGGTAAACTACTATTGCACCGCGGAAACTGGGAGGGGAATCAACTCATAAGCGCACAATTTGTAGATGAAATGGTAACTCCTTTAACTGCTCCAGACCGAAATGGGACGGAAGCAGATCACTATGGATACCAAATATGGTTGGACGAACAGGCTGGAGAGAAAATTATTAATTACAGAGGAATGCTGGGGCAGTATATTACAGTTATTCCAAGTAGAAATTTAATACTAGTAAGATTAGGGCATTCTAGAGGAGAAAGGGATAATCACTGCCCAAGTGATTTGAAGGAATGGATAAAAATGGGAAAAAGATTAGCAGAAGAAGGATGAAAGAAGATATAGAAAGGCCTAAAGTCATTAATGTCGGTGTGGCTATGGTGAAAGAAAGGAGTGAAACTAATGAGTGGGAATGGAACGCGTATGTTTTTAACCTGAGGGATGAGGTTATTACCAATGTGCTGGTATCTAGCAGAGGATACGGAGAACAAAATGGCGAGAAGAAAAACACCACAGTTTTAAGGCACTTTATAGAAGATGTGGACTCTTTAGATTTTAAAAAAATAGAGCCTGTGATACCTGATGTGTTTGAGTTAACCAATGAATACTGGGTGAGTTTTTATGTAGACGGCGTTATTCACGATAAAAAGTTTGTCTTTGTGAAAGGCAGTATCACAGAGGATAATATGTTAGACATGCCTTTCATGAATTCCAAAGGAGTTATGATTAGGTAGTAGTTTCCTCATCTGTTTATTATATTTAGGCTTCATTATTAGCTATTTACCACCATGTTCAATCATTTAGAGTTAGAAAAAATCTTATTTCTAGACATAGAAACGGTTCCTCAGGAGAAGGAGTTTAAAAACCTAGACCAGGATTTTAAGGATTTATGGGAACACAAAAGCAAGTACTTTAGAGAGCAGAACGAAATGAACTTAGAGGAAAGCTATGGTAGGGCAGGAATCTACGCAGAGTTTGGTAAAATCATCTGTATCTCAGTAGGTTTATTTTCATTTGTAGATGGGGTTAGACAGTTTAGGGTAAAGTCATTTTCTGGTCATGATGAGAAACAAGTGCTAGACGAATTCGCTGAGTTATTAAACACGCATTATAACCGTGCAGATCAAAACCTATGTGCTCATAACGGAAAAGAATTTGACTTTCCTTACATAGCTAGGAGAATGCTCATAAATGGTGTCAAGCTTCCTTATCATTTAGATTTGGCAGGAAAAAAACCATGGGAAGTTCAGCATTTGGATACTATGGCGCTGTGGAAATTTGGGGATTACAAACACTTTACGTCTATAAAATTGATGACTAAAATATTCGGTATTCCTACACCTAAGGATGACATAGACGGAAGTGATGTAGCCAGAGTTTATTATGAAGATAAAGACCTTCCCCGAATAGTAAAGTACTGTATTAAAGACGTGGTAGCCGTGGCCCAAATTGTCCTAAAATTCAAAGGAGAGGTTCTTATGAAGGAAGATGAAGTGTGTGAGGTTTAGTTTCTGGACTATCGACCAGAATCAACTCAACACGATAAACAGAATCTGAGCAATCACTATTTTCATAATCAATGCTATCGGAAAGATTTGAGAATATCCAAACATAGGAATTCTGTTTCCTGTTCTCTCCATAGCAAAATCTAGAATAGCCGGCTGATTAGCTACCATTCCTATCAGTAAACTGAAGGGCATTTTCATGATTTTAAACCCTACGAATAAAGTAGCCAAGGCAGTAAACAAACTAACTCCTGTCCCTGCTAAAAATACCCAAACTTTATCCATTCCCATGCTGTCTATAAACGCAGCCCCAGAGCCTATTCCTATAGAAGCTAGCAGAAGTATTAATCCCATCTGCTGAAGGGTAATGGCAGAGCCGTAGCTCATAGTCCACACTATTTTTCCTGTTCTTCTTAACGCACCCAGAACTAAACCAGCTATTAGTGGGCCTCCTGCATAACCAAGCTTAAACTCTCCATAAGAGCCTAAAGGAATGCTTATACTTCCTATCAATAAGCCTAACCCTATTCCTAACCCGAAAGAGAATAAATTCACTTTACTAGACTGTTGGTATGAATCTCCAAACAGTTTACTAAGAGACTCCAGATCCTCTCTTCTGGCTATAAATCGTATTCTATCTCCTAACTCTAGAACGGTCTCTCCCGTGGCTACCATTTCTACATCTCCTCTTCTAATTCTGGTAATAATGGCATCGAACTTCTCATCTAAATTTAGAGAAGCGATGGTTACCCCAGTAACTTCAGGGTTAGAGACAAATATTCTTCTTAGATCATACTTGGTATTATCACTTAAAGTGGGGGAAATGGTCGGCACCCCCAAAATTTCGGTAAGCCTTTCGAGTTCCTTTTTCTCCCCTACAGCTATTAAACCATCTCCCAATTGAAGGTTAGTGCTCCATGTGACTAAGCTCATGCTTTCTCCCTGAAAGACTCTGCCGAATGAAACATTCAGCTGGTACTTCTGCTTGAGGTCACGAACATTTAATCCGTCTATTTCACTGTTTGTAATTCTTATAGTGGCAGAGGTTAGTTTGTCAGCCAAAGGAAACTTGTCCTTTAAAGATTCTAGCTCTTTTTGGTAATCCACTTTAAGGAGTTTTTCCATGATAATGATGGCGAAAATCCCGCCTAACACTCCCATGGGATAACTGAATGTGTAACCGATTACAGCTTCTTTTTCCAAGCCTTGAGCATTAGATATGCCAGACTGGTTTATAAACTCTATCACACCTGCTAGAGCAGCCGTATTGGTAGTGCTTCCTGAGTAAACTCCGGTAATAGTCGCAGCTGAAAAATCGAATAACCACCAAAAAAAGGCTGCCGTAAGACCGGTAAGAAACAACATGGACATGGCAAACAGAAAGTCTCTAGCGCCATTTTCTTTGTAAGCTTTAAAAAACACAGGGCCTGAGCTAAGCCCTACTGAGTAAACGAAAATGGAAAGCCCTAACTGAAAAACAATGGTAGGAATACTAAAACGAGGGTCTATTGCACCAAAAGCCAAACCTGTAAATAATACAGCAGCCACGCCTAAACCATTTCCTTTGATTTTAACGTTACCGAGCAGATAACCTAATGAAACCACTAAAAAAAGCAATAATAGTGGGTATTCTACTAAATAATCCTTCATAATTGACAAAGATTTCTCGGCAAAGTTCGTGAACTATTGCAACACAGGATGTAACAATTTTCTTTTTTATAGATTCCTTAACAAACGGAGAACTGTCTTAACATTGGCTATGGATTTAGTTCAATAAATCACAACCCTTAAGCGCCTCTTAAAAGATTAACACTCACAGTAGCTAACTCACTGTTAGGGAACTTACTCTGGTGCTGAGGAATTGGAATAAGTCCAGCTTCTTCTGCTGCTTTTAAATACACCGGAATTTCTACTATGTATTGGTCTGAAAAACCATGAGTAGCATCATACGCTGTGGCGGCTGTAGTTCCTAAGTTTTCTGCTGTTAAAGCAGGGTCTATAGAATGAAGTTCTATCACTAATAAACCAAATTTCTTTACATAAGGAGTCCACTTCTCAAAGTGCTCTTTTAGGTTTTGCTCGACTGAATTATTATCTATTCTCACTCCTCTATGAGCGAAGGAACCTACTGATTGAGAAATTCTTCCAGCATCTATTTTTTCTACATCAGTCCAAACTCGGTTATGATCTAGGAACGACCTTACGTTTAATAAATCGCCTAATTCTATTCCATAATCCTCTGTTAAATCCTCAGCTAATAAATCGGGTCTACCGATGTCTCCCCAGATTACTTTAGCCCAAATGTCTGCCTGAATTAAATTGGCTCGAGTTACGTTTAAGGCAGCCTTGTTATAATCTGCTCCTACTAGAAAAAGGGGATACTCGTCTAGTAACTCTCCTCTTTTAGTCTGTGTAGCTATGATTTCAAAGATATGTTCTAGTAGCGCACCGTTTCCACAGCCCATATCGAGAATTCCTTTAGGCTGCTCGTGGATGGGCTTGTTAAATAAATCGAGAACGACCTCGTCTATTTTCTTGAAGTACGTGGAGTGTGCTCCACCGCTTCCCCATACATTCATTTCTCTGTCTACATGAAGCTCTTCTGAACCTTTAGAAATAGCTCTAAGCGCATTGGCGTTTCCAAAAACTAATTGCTCCACGGCTCTAAAATTAGGCATGTAAGAAACAGTTACACCATAGGCGCTGGCTCGCTTTGCAAAAAACAGTCCTATCTCTGAGAACCTGTAGGTTTCCTTCTTTCTAGTAAACCAGCCTAAGTCTGCCAAGAAGTCTAACAGGACTTTAAAGCGGGTGTGGTCTTTATGAAACTCCTCTGGCCTGAAGGAAGCTATGGAAAAGTACTTGTGAAACATTCCGCTCATTCCCATAGAAACGATCACGGGGCCTACCATTACACCCTCGATGTGCTTTAGTACTTGTTTCTGAATTTTTAGTTCAGACTCGCTGGAGGATAGTTTCATACCGTAGTTGTCCCTGAACTTATCGAACATGGTCTCTAGTATGGCCCAGCCGTCATCTCTGAATTTAATGTCTTTAAAGAAAGCGGGAGCTTTCACTAACTCATGAGCATCTTGGTAAAGATGAAATAATGAGAAAGCGAATTTTGAGTTTTTATTCGTGCTAAATACCACTTTATTCTTCTTGTTATCTATCTTTTGAGATAGCCACCCTTGGGCACACAGTATTCTTAAAGCCACATTCATATAGCCTTCATTGGCATTAAATGCTTGAGAAATATCTGCCAAACTGAATTTTTTATGTTCCAGGATATAAGATGTCACTCCTTTTTTATGAAGTATAAAAGCTGGAGAAACAGTCACCACACCATCTAAGTGCTTGAAAATATGACCTCTTAAAAGAACTTTATCTTCTCTGGTCAATGCCGGCTTTTGGAGTAATTCTATGGTTTCCATGGGTGCTGTTTTATATCCTTTAAAGTACGAATTCCATAGAGTTAAGTTTTAATCTGAATTCAACCATAGAAAGGAGAGCTACTCCACCCAATAGTCATAAACCACTGGAGCACTTGCTAGGTCAGACTTTAGTTTAGCTCGAACATCTAAGTGATGAGCATTAATGCTATAGGATTCTAATTCCGTTTGGCTCTTAAAAGACATTTGCAAGATGAGGTCATAGTCTCTTTGGGCTCGTGTGTCGTTTGTGCGTGCTTTAGTGCTGACGGTAAGTCCTTGTGTTTCGTCTATTTCTGAAAGTGAACCGAGTAAACGTATTATTTCTTCTTTCCGCTTTTGGCTTACATCACCTTTTAAAGCAAGGATCACCGTGTGTACTAATTCTCCTTTAGCATAACCTAGAGAACTAACCTCTTCATAATGGTAAGAACACCCTGTAAAAAGAGCTAGAATTAAAAAGGGATATAGTACGTTCATTTTATCGATTTTTGTACAACTAAGATAATGACTTTAAGAAACGCCATATCCGTAATTATACTTCTCTTCCTAATGGGTTGTGAAACACCTATTCTTGAGGATGTGAAAGCCATAGAAGAAGTAAATATTTGGGCAGATGAGCATGAAGTTACTTCCAAAGACTTCGAGGAGTTCCAGAATCAGTTTGACCTTAGAATAGCGTCAGACTCGATTAGTGGTTGGTGGTTTTCTGCAGACTCCTCTAAGTGGAAGAGTTCATTTACAGCGAGTCATTTAAGACCTAATGGAGCGTTTATAGCCGATAGTTTATCTCCTGCCGTTCAGGTTAGTTGGACAGACGCATGTGCTTATTGCAACGCTAGAAACGGAAGACTTCCTACGATAAAGGAATGGATGGCAATGACCTCAGGGAGTTATTCTCCAGGGAATATTTGGGAAGGTTACTTTCCTCTTAGGGATGAAGGACTAGATGGATTCTTGGCTCAAAGCGCGCCAGTAAAATCGTTTAGAGCGCATGAGACAGGGCTTTACGATTTGTTCGGGAATGTATGGGAATGGACTAGTTCTGCTGCTGAAGAAGGAAAGTATTATGTAAAAGGAGGAAGTTATCTTTCTGATTACAATTCTGGTGGATTTTTACCAGATTATACCATGGCTTTTTCAGCAGATAGTTTACGGGCTGACCTTGGGTTTAGATGTGTCTATACTAGGAGCAATTAGATAAAGTGCCAACGCCCCGCTTCGTCCAAACCGAAGAAGAGCGCTGACCCAACTATTCTTTATAATGAAAATCTTTTCCTAGAAAGCTAATACAGTAAGTCCTACTGTAAACGGATAAACTTCTGGTCCTTTATCCTCTTCAAACAGACTAGTTATACTAGCCGAGGCAAATAGTGTTAAGTCGCCATAACCAACTCTGGCCGATGCTTCTAGTGAAAATGGACTAACGTTGTAATCTCCTTTTACTTTAGATTTAACAGTGTCATTATCCACCTCATACTTTTGCTTAAATACGGTTCTGTAATTCCAGCCAGCTATAAATCCTGCTGCTATATGAAAGTTTTTTTCTTCTTGCTTGCTGGTGTTTATTTCTAACAGGAGCGGGATTTTTATGTAGCCTACTCTTAATCTGTTTTTTTCATATTCTAGAGGTGACGCAGATAATCCTACTATACTATCACCGCCTAGATTAACGATACTAAGGCTATCATTAAACTCAAAATTCTGCCAAGTGAAACCTAATCCAGTATTTAAACCTAAGTAATGTTTTATCAAGGGGATTTTTTTCTCTATAACATTTAAACTAAAAGAGATAGACTGTTTCTCGTCTATGTCTAACCATTCGTTTTCATCTCTAACTCGATCTGATATCCATAGCGTATTCACTCCCAAATCGATACCAGCCCAGTAGGTGAAGTTCTGCATATCTACGTTATGCTTCTTTTCTGTATTTAGACTGTCTGGTGTCTCGGCAGATGTTTCACTTACGTCATTACTATTCTTAATAATGATAATTTCTGTTCCACCACCTAAAGAAACTTTGGTAGTATCTGACTCTGGGTTTTCTTCTTGGCTATACCCTAGCAGAGAGAAGAAAAATAATGAGATGAATAAAGCGGTAACTTTCATTTTGTTTGATTTGAAGGTATGACGGTCTGAAGTTTCAGAAAGTTACAGATGCTTGCTTTTTTATAGAGAGCAGGTATAAACCACTGCAGGAGGCAAGTTTACCGGAGCTAGAGAAATATCTACTTTAGAGAAGTAGCGGTGCAATGTTTTTCTGCTAGCCAACGAATATTGGAATTGGATATACTTTCCTTCTTCTTTAAGAGAAGCCACACACCCATCCAGAATTTCGTTAACGCACTCCTTTTTGAAAATGGCCAAAGGGAGGCCAGAAATTACATAATCAAAACTTTTATTCTTAAAAAGCGTGGCCACATCTTCGGCACTTCCTTGGATTACTTCCAGGTTTTTATCCTTTAACTTCTCGAGGTCTGCACAGAATTGTTCGTTTAACTCTAAACAAATCAGATTAGAGTCCAAAGTGATTTTGGATAAAATCTGCTTAGTTACCACCCCTGTCCCTGGTCCCAGCTCTAGAATACTCACCTTTTTAGAAAAATCTATCTGCTTTAGCATTTTATTAACCAAGTACTTAGAGCTCGGAGCGAGAGCACCCACAGATTTGATGTTCTTTACGGCTTGTGATATAAAACTTGTTTTTTTCAGGTGAATAGAGGTTAAATGTCTGTTTCGGAACAAATATACTCTAGTAGTTGAAATTTTATTTTTAAGTAGCACTTGTTTTTTATAAAGTAGGCAGTACATTTGCAGTCGCTTATTCCTAGAGAGTAAATTTAGGATTACTAGCACGCACCCATAGCTCAGCTGGTTAGAGCACCTGACTCATAATCAGGTGGTCCATGGTTCGAGTCCATGTGGGTGCACAAGGAAAGGTCTTCATATCGAAGGCCTTTTTTTATTTCTTTAATTTTTTTTCAATTTGGGCGAGAAGTTTATGCTGAGCGAAACGCAGAAAAGCCGAATTGAGCCCGTGTGGGTGCGCAAGGAAAGGTCTTCATAAGGAACCCCTTTTTTTATTTCTACTGTTTTTCACTTTTTTAGTGGAGCCATAAACACGTCACAGATTTTTTATCAAGGTCTAAACCTGCTTTAGAGGTTAATGAGGCTCCCCCTCATTTCTCACAAAACAAATCGCCCACAGGAAACATTTAACATTCGTTTTCGTTTCCTTTGGGGGATTTAATTAATTTTGCACCGTGGAAGAAAAAGAGAAAGAAATAGTTTTAGCCGCTATAGGAGTATTTATGAGACTCGGAATAAAGAGTGTAAGCATGGATGACATCTCTCGTCAACTGGGCATTTCTAAAAAAACACTTTATAAATATGTTTCTGATAAAAACGATTTAGTAAGCAAGGGTGTTCAGCTAATGAAAGACGCTGAAGAAGAAACCATCTGTGGGATTCAAGCGCTAAAGATGAATGCCATAGATGAGAATATGGAAATCATGAAGTACGTAACCGGGCTGTTAAATAATTTACACCCTTCGGTAATGTTTGACCTAGAGAAGTACCACCCAGAAGTTTCTAGGAGCATGATAGAGTGCAGACACGATAATATTTATGAGTGCGTTATGGCCAACCTAAAAAGAGGGGTAAAAGAAGGGTTGTATAGAAGGAACCTAAACGCAGATGTCATAGCCAAAATTTATATCCACTCTACCGATGTGATTTTGGACCAAACAGAGCTGCATATTGAAGGAATCTCTTTCTCTGAAAAGTTTAAGGAATACTTCAGATACCACATCAGAGGAATCGCCAGTGAAAAAGGGATAGAGTATCTAAAGGAAAAATACAGTAAGTCATAATTAAACGAAGATCAAGTGAAAAATCTAATTGAGGTTTTTTTGTTAATAGCGGTAACACTAACCAGTATTTCGCTATCAGCTCAAGAACAAATCACTCTAAAACAAGCCCAGGATTATGCGGTTAAAAATGCATATTCTGTAAAGTCTGCCCAGCTCGACTTGAAAAAAGTAGAAGAGCAAATTAAAGAAACTACAGCCAGAGGTCTTCCTCAGATTAATGCTGATGGTTCTTTTCAGAATTTCTTAGACATTCCAGTTCAGGTAATTCCAGACTTTATATCGCCAGCAGTATTCGGAACATTACTTCAAACTGGCGTGCTTCCTTCAGATTACCCTCAGCCAGAAGCTACTTTCGTAGAGGCTCAGTTCGGAACGGAATATACAGCCAGCTTAGGAATAACAGCGAGTCAACTCATCTACGATGGCACATTCCTCATAGGATTAAAGGCGGTAAAAGGAGTGAGAGAACTCACTAACGTTCAGCTAGAGAAAACAGAAGAAGAAATTAAAGTTCAAGTAGCAGACGCATATCACTTGTGTTTGGCGGCAGAAGAGAATGTAAAAATCCTGCAAGAAAGTTCAGAGATTCTAGAGAAAACCCTAAGTGATACGAGGGCGCTCTACACGAATGGCTTCGTAGAAGAGCAGGATGTAGAACAGTTAGAATTATCTATAAGAAGCATCTCCAACCAAATTCAATACGCTAGAAACCAAAAAACCATAGCGTATGAACTACTAAAGTTTCAAATGGGAATTTCTCAGTCTGCAGAAATCACGTTGACTAGCGCTATAGAGACCTTGGTGAACACAGCGGTAAGTAATGGGCTAGCAGTGGCGGAATTCAATATCGAAAATGACATCGATTATAGAATAGCTTTAAATAATAAGAGGCTTCAGGAGTTAAGCGTAAGAGGTGAAAAGGCTGCTTTTCAGCCTTCACTGTCGGGATTTTTTAACTACCAAACGTCTGCTCAGAGAAATGAGTTTAATTTTTTCGAGGGCAACCAAAGCTGGTTTCCCACCACGGTTTGGGGGTTAAGTTTAAATGTTCCTGTTTTTTCTAGCGGCATGAGAAGAAGTAAAGTACAGCAGGCTAAAATAGAATCTGAGAGAGCGGA
>CESE01076011.1_pt1 | contig 16127 bp, 12 predicted proteins | sample 350271 | NCBI WGS metagenome assembly CESE01 (sample SAMEA2621536, study PRJEB7988) | marine metagenome | isolation source: saline water (ENVO:00002010), including | reverse complement strand
GCTACCTACGCAGGTTGGTGGGATACAAAAAAAATGTATCGATCTACCAATGCAGGGAGTACTTGGACAGACATTACTCCATCATCATCTGTAGTAAATGGACAGACTTGGATTCCTTATGATATAACCATAAGTAGCAATAATGCCAACCATATTTGGATGGTACGTACTTCTATGTACGGCACGCCTAGTGACGGACAAGGATACGATGTATTTAAATCTACTAATGGTGGAAGCTCTTGGACAAACTGGACAACAGAAACACTAAACGATGAAAACATTACTAATATAGAACACCAAAGAGGTTCTAATGGCGGTGTATATATTGGTACACGTCAGGCTGTTTATTATAGAGATAATAGTATGAGCGACTGGATTTTATACAATAATAACCTTCCACTTCTTACACTTTCCACTCAATTGATCCCTTATTATAAAGAAGGGGTACTTAAAAATGGAACCAATCAAGGTGTTTGGGAGGTTGATTTCTACACAGAAAATCCTCCATCAGCACAAATTGCAGCAGACAACTTTACAATTAATTGTACCAATAACCTAGTACAGTTTTATAATCATTCAGCTATGACAACGGAGGGCGAAGAATTTTTATGGTCTTTCCCTGGTGGAGTTCCCTCTAATTCTACAGATGAAAATCCGATGGTTTACTATGCAAACCCAGGTAATTTTGATGTAACACTTACTGTAAGTGATGTAAATGGTACAGACTCACAAACGATAGCACACTTCATAGAATTTACAGATTTGAGTCTTTCTGAATTAAGTGAAATGAACCAAAACTTTGATTCTGGAGAATTTCCTCCAGCAGCGTGGTCACTACCTGAGGCTGCTTATTCTTGGGAAGAAATTGTAGTTGCAGACGCTAACTGTGAAGTTAGTACAGCAGCTTATGTAAACAATTTTTCTATTAGCCAAGTTGGTAGCGAGGCAGGTTTACTCAGTCCAAAAGTTAATTTATCAATTTTCGATAATGCTACTTTAAGTTTCAATTATGCTTATGCTCGCTATTCTTCAAACTATTCAGATGGACTAAAAGTACAAGTATCTACAAACTGCGGAGAAACATGGTCTACACTTTGGGAAGCTTATGGTACAGACTTAGCAACTGTTCCAGACAATACTTCTTGGTGGGAACCAACTTGTGAAGATTGGGATAACTTGAATATAAGCTTAGTAGAATACGCTAACCAAACCGTAAATATTCAGTTTGTAAATGTAAATGCTTATGGAAATAGTCTGTTTATAGACAATGTAAATTTTGTAAACAACGACGGATCTTTAGAACTTATCAACCCTATTTTAGGTTGTATAGATGCTAATGCAACTAACTATAATTCCAATGCAAATATAGATAATGGTTCTTGTGAATACATTGCTTTTGGTGGGCAAGTCATTGATTTAAATCAAGGCTGGAATTTAATTTCAACCTATATAATTCCTACAAACTCAGATTTAGAAAATGTACTAAATGAGGTGGTTGACAATATTGTTATTGTAAAAGATTATTTAGGAAACGCTTACTTACCCGACTGGAATTTTAACTCCATCGGAACTATAAGTAATTACGAAGGTTACCAAATAAAAGTTTCTGCTAACACTTTTTTTACTGTTGAAGGAGAAATTGTTATGCCAGAAAACACAACGGTAGCGGTAGAAGAAGGCTGGAATATAATCCCATATTTACGACAGAATAATGCCAATGCAGAATTGGTTTTAGAAGAGGTTTCGAATGCTATTGTAATCGTAAAAAACTACCTAGGAAGTGTTTATTTACCAGATTGGAACTTTAACGGAATTGGCGATTTCGAAGCTGGTCAAGGCTATCAGTTAAAAGCGAGTTCAGCATTTAATTTGCAATACATTTCTAATAATTCAGAATACCGAAACGCAGATCTAAAGACTATAAACAACGAAATCTCTACTAAGGAATTTAGATTGAATACAGGCTCTAATATGCATCTCTTAATCCCAGAAAAAGCATGGAATACACCAATAAATTCTTACGATGAGATTTATGCCTACGATGCAGAAGGCAGACTTATTGGTGCTAGTAAAGTGACATTCCCTAATACCGTAATTTGTCTTTGGGGAGACGATGTCCTTACCGATGAAAAAGAAGGATTATATCCCACCGAAGAAGTTACTTATAAACTACGGACTAAGGCTACTGGTAAAGAAAATGAAATTCAAATAAATACTAAAGAAGGTTCTTCTTACCTTCAAGATCAATTTAGTATTGCAATACAAATAACAGAAAATATTATTGAGAGTAGTATCCAATTAATGGATGCAGTGCCCAATCCAGCGAAAAATAAAACCTTAATTCGTTTGTATATCAAAAATGATAGTGAGCTACAACTAGCACTTTTTGATGTGATTGGCAACAAGGTTTTAGATCTTGCTAAAGGAACCTATTCTAAAGGTTATCATGAATTTAGTATTGATGTAAACAGCCTTTCTGCAGGTTCATACCTTTACCAAATAAGGTGTAATAACCAATTAAAAAGCAAGCGACTTCAAATAATTAAATAAATATAAATGCCTTTGGTTTTACTGTTTTATAAAGCTGTGTAAGTAATTGCGAAAATGAGGATACTAATATTTCAATATTAGAAGCTTCGTAAGTTTCTCTATTAAATAAAAAGCTCCCCATTGGGGAGCTTTTATTGTACCTAATTAAAAGCTAATGATTTAGCTCTAATTAATGCTAAAAAAACTCCTTTTCGTTTTAACGAAAAGGAGTTTTGATTGTGGGCCCACCTGGGCTCGAACCAGGGACTTTCTGATTATGAGTCAGATACTCTAACCAACTGAGTTATAGGCCCTAATTTAATAGTTTTTCACCGAAGTGATTTACCATTGAATCAGGCTGCAATAATACACAATATCTGTTTACCTTGCAACGAAATAGAGAGATATGCTAACAGGAATTAAAAATATTATTTTCGACTTGGGTGGTGTTATTTATGCCATCAATTACAAAAACACTATTCAAGCTTTTGAAAGTTTGGGAATCAGTGATTTTGAGCAAGTTTACGCAAAAGCAGGTCAGTCTGATTTGTTCGACAATTTAGAAACTGGGAAAGTTTCCAAAGAAGAATTTTTCTTTGGGATCAATAAATTTCTACCAAATACATTAAGTTCTATTCAAATTAGAGAAGCTTGGAATGCAATGTTAATCGATTTTATGCCAGATGCTATTTCTAAATTACAAGAATTAAGTAAAAGTCATCGTATTTTTCTATTGAGTAATACAAATATTTTTCACATCGAAGAAATTCAAAATCGAGTAGGGGAATCTGAATTTACAGCCTTTTGTGATTTATTCGAGAAAGTATATTTATCTCACGAAATCGGTTTGCGAAAACCGAATATCAATGTGTTTATGCATATTGTAAACGAACAGGATTTAAAGGCTTCGGAGACATTATTTATAGATGATTCTCCACAACATGTTCAAGGAGCTTTAAAGGCCGGATTGAGGTCTTATCATCTAAAAGATAATGAACGAATTGCTCAACTTATGTCATGAGCTTTGTCATTTGATCTAAAAAACAAATACAATCTTATTTATTGTCAATATTACTTTTGGCTTTGTTTTATCTGAGCTTTATGTTTCACCATAATTTAGCTGGTTCCAGAAATAAAACTTTAGACATTTACTTCTTCGCAATGTGTTTTAAATTTAATTGACTCATCACATAAATGGCAGCATACTCGTCTATCCAATTTACTAATTGTCCATCAAAAACACCTCTTGGTTTTACAGTTTTTATACTATGCTAAATCATCGCTTTTAATTTAGTGGTAGAATGAGTGATGTTTATAAATGCGTGTTTGTTTTATTTTATTTCTTGGCAGAGTTCAACCAAAACACCATTAGTGTTTTTTGGATGAATAAAACAGACCAATTTATTGTCTGCTCCTTTTTTCGGTTCTTTATTCAATACATTAAATCCTAGTTCCGATAATCGTTTCATTTCTGCCTTAATATCATTTACTGCAAAGGCTATATGATGAATCCCTTCGCCTTTCTTTTCAATAAATTTAGCGATGGCACTTTGAGGATTTGTAGCTTCTAGCAATTCAATTTTACTATCTCCAGTTCTAAAAAATGAAGTACTAACTCCTTCGCTTTCTACATTCTCCATTTTATAAGAGGAGACACCTAAAAGGTTTTCATAAACTGTATTTGCTGCTTCTATATCTTTAACTGCAATTCCAATATGTTCAATTTTTTCTACCATTAGTTTAGGTTTTGCATGTGATGAAGTTTATGATATTGTCCTTCTGTTAATAGTAATTCTTCGTGAGTACCTTGCTCTACAATTTCACCATCGTTAATTACCACAATTCTATTGGCACTTTTTATGGTAGAGAGTCTATGAGCAATAACAATGGATGTTCTGTTTGCCATTAATTTGGTGAGAGCATCTTGTACTAAACGTTCCGATTCGGAATCTAAAGCTGATGTAGCCTCATCTAAAATAAGAATAGATGGGTTTTTCATCACTGCTCTAGCAATGCTTAATCGTTGTTTTTGTCCACCAGATAATTTATGTCCACCATCGCCAATATTGTGTTCGTAGCCATCTTCAAATTTCGTAATAAACTCGTGAGCATTTGCAATTTTAGCAGCTTCAATAATTTTGGCTGGATCTGGATTTTCAATTCCTAAAGCTATATTATTAAATATTGTATCGTTAAACAGAATTGCATCTTGTGTAACTATCCCCATTAATCCTCTTAAATCGGCTAATTTATAATTCTTAATATTCAGGCCGTCAATACTTAAACTACCACCTTTTACATCGTAATAACGAGCAACTAAATTAGCTAAAGTACTTTTACCACCACCCGATTGACCAACTAATGCAATGGTTTGACCTTTCTCAATTTCTAAGTTTATATTATTTAAAACAGCACTTTCGGTATAAGCAAAATTTGCATTTTTAAACACGATAGATTTCTTAAAAGACTTTATTGGTGTAGCATCTTGCTTTTCTTTTACCTCAATTTCTGCGTCTAAAATTTCACTTATTCTTTCTGCAGAAGCTGCCCCTCTTTGTATACTATAATAACCTTGAGAAAGTGATTTTACTGGAGGTAAAATTTGAGAGAAAATAACGATAAATCCAATAAATGCTTGGGGACTTAAAGAGTTGTCTTCTGGGTTTAATTGGCTATCGAAAATTAAATTTCCTCCATACCAAATAACAACTACCATTACCATTGTGCTTAAAAATTCACTCATAGGAGATGCTAAATCTCTTCTTCGCATTATACTCAACATAATGCTTTGATGTTTCTCTAATTCGTCTTCAAACTTGTTGTTAATTTGTTTTTCAGCATTAAATGCTTTTATTACTTTAAGTCCAAAAATATTTTCTTCTATAGCAGATAAAATACGTGCTATTTGTACTTGACCTTTCCGAGATTTACGTTTTAAGCTTTTTCCAATATTTCCAATAATAAGTCCAGCAACAGGAAATAAAAAGAAAACAACCAAGGTAAGTTTGGGACTCATAACAAGTAATAAAACGATTGATGTGATAATGTTTACAGGATCTCGAACTATTAAGCCTAAAGTGCTCATCATAGAGGCTTCTACCTGATTTACATCTGTGGTCATTCGCGACATTAAATCGCCTTTTCTTTTTTCAGAAAAATAAGAAATAGAAAGTAAAGATAATTTTGTGTGTAAAGCTCTACGTAAATCTCTAGAAATCCCTGTTCTAATTGGGGCTAACGTATATTGAGCGAGGTATCGAGTTAGGTTTTTAAGAAAAAAGGCAAATACAATACCTACGCATATATATCCGAGAGCCTTAGAAGGACCTACTTGTTCTATGGAAGAACTCATCCAATACGATAAATAATCTTTTACCCATTCGGTAGAAAATTCTCCAGTAGGTTTTAAACTTACCGTTTGTTGCGTATCGAATAATATCCCCAACATTGGAATAACTAAGGTAAAAGAAAATAATCCAAATATTACCGAAAGTATATTGAGTAAGGCGTTAAGTAATGCTAATCGCTTATAAGGATAGGCGAATTTTAAGATGGTATAAAAATGGCTCATTTAGTATTTTTTCCTTTTTAGGGATTAATCTTTTATCAACAACAAAGATACCATTCAATTTGATATAGATTAATTCCTAAAGACTATTCTATGCGAACTTAATTAAGAGAGTAGAATCAAATTGATTGCTTATCTTTGCCATATGGAAAGTACAAGACAGAAAAAAGTAGGTCGTCAGATTCAAAAAGACATTGCACAAATTTTAATGACTAGAACGAGTTCAATCGCTCCTGGTGCCATAATATCGGTATCTTTGGTTCGTATGAGTCCAGATTTGTCTTATGCAAAAGTGTATTTAAGTGTGTTTCCATTAAAAGACAAAGAGGCCTTTTTAAAGGCGGTAAGTATTCAAGGAAAAGAAATCAGAAACGAACTGGGTAAACTAGTACGTCATCAATTAAGAATAGTGCCCGAGTTGTCCTTCTTTATTGACGATTCTGTTGATTATGCAGAAAACATTGAGCGTCTATTAAAAGGCGACGCAAGCAATACTCCAGAGTAGTTTTGAATATTGCTCTTTTCATGGCACGTCGCTATTTATTTTCTTCAAAGAGTAAAAATGCTGTAAATAGTATTACTGCAATATCTGTTTTAGGGGTTGCGGTAGGAACACTTGCTTTAGTTGTCGTTCTCTCTGTATTTAATGGATTTGAGACTTTAATTAAATCCATGTATCAGGAGGTGAATTCTGATTTTAAGGTTCAATCTACTACTTCAAAAAGTTTTGTTTTATCATCAGATGATTTTTATCGGTTACAATCAATTGATAACTGGCTAAGTATTGAGCAAATATACGAGGAAAAAGTCCTTCTTCAAGTGGCAAAAAAAGAGCAGATTGCTCTTTTAAAAGGAGTACATCTATGGCCATCGGATTCTACATTAGCGATAGAAAGTCATGTTTTTAAAGGGCAGAGCTTTAGAGCTTTTGATGATGGAAACTGGGCAATTATTGGGCAATCTTTGGCTTATAGCTTAGCTGTTTCCGTTAATGGTATTCAAGATGTCCTCAAAGTTTTTGTGCCTAACCAAAATGCTCGTTCTAATTCATTGAATGAGCGCCCGTTTAAGGAACGACAATTTTTAGTCTCTGGAATTTTTTCCGTTCAATCGGAGTACGACGCTTCTTATGTAATTACAGATTTAGAAACTGTTCAGTCCTTTTTAGAAAAGCCAAGTCAGCTTACTAGCTTAGCATTTTATGTAAATTCAACTGTCGACTTAAGCGCAGCTCAAGAAAACTTAGCCACTTTTTTCGGAACTGATTTCGAGGTGAAAAATCGTTTTCAACAACAAGAGTTTCTCTATAAAGTTTTGCAAACTGAAAAATGGGCTATCTTTTTCATTCTTTCCTTTATCCTGCTTATTGCCACTTTTACTATTGTTGCTTCTGTAGTGATGATTGTTTTAGAAAAGCGAAAAGATATTTCTAGTTTATGGGCTATGGGTACTCCAGTCAAAACCATCCAAAAAATATTCTTTTATGAGGGCTTGTTAATTACCCTTTTTGGTGGCGGTTTAGGATTGGTTTTGGGTGTGATTTTGAGTTTAGCTCAACAACATTTTGGCTTTATTCAACTAGGGGAACAAGGTTCTTTTATTATAAACGCCTATCCAGTAGAGGTTCATTTTCAGGATGTAGTTTTAATTCTAACGACCGTTGTAAGCATAGGAATGCTTATTACGATTATCCCAGTTCGCTTAGTCAAAAAGAATTTCATACAGGATTCGTAAAAAAAAACAGTAGTTAAGAAGTTAGTTTCTTAAAATAATAACCTGATTTTCATAAGTATTTTTTCTTACCTATTGCCTCTAAAATTGATGGTCTTTAAATTTAATGGCAATCTCGTCTAGTATAGCAAAAAGCTCTTCAGGAGAATCTGTAGTCACTAATTTTTTACGGTATTCCTTAACCCCAAACATACCCTTAAAATAATTGGTATAGTGCCTACGCGTTTCTAAAACTCCTAAAACTGGACCTTTCCATTCGAGAGCTCTTTGTAGATGTTGTCTGCAAGCTGCAACACGTTCGTCTATTGTTGGAGGTGCTAATTTATTTCCAGTTTCTAAAAAATGCTTTATTTCGTTAAAAATCCAAGGGTATCCAATCGATGCTCTACCAATCATCATCCCATCTACGGCATAACGATCTTTCATCATTTTGGCTTTTTCTGGAGAATTTATATCTCCATTTCCAAAAACGGGGATATTTAAGCGAGGATTGTTTTTTGTTTCAGCAATTAAAGACCAATCAGCCTCGCCTTTATACATTTGCTTACGCGTTCTACCATGTATGGAAATAGCTTTTATTCCTACATCTTGTAGTCTTTCTGCAACCTCAACAATGTATTTGCTTTCCTCGTTCCAACCTAAACGAGTTTTTACAGTTACGGGTAAGTTTGTAGATTTTACAATCTCCTGGGTCATACGAACCATCTTTGGAATATCTTGTAAAATCCCTGCACCAGCACCTTTACAAGCTACTTTTGATACCGGGCATCCATAGTTAATATCTATAATGTCTGGATTCGCTTCAGCGGTAATTTCTGTTGCCTCACGCATCGATTCTATGTCGTAACCAAAAATTTGAATCCCAATAGGACGTTCGTATTCGAAAATATCTAGTTTCTGAACACTCTTTGCTGCATCTCTAATTAGTCCTTCTGAAGAAATAAATTCAGTGTACATTAAATCTGCACCATGTTGTTTACACAATTCACGAAATGGTGGATCGCTTACGTCCTCCATAGGAGCAAGTAATAAGGGGTATTCACCAAGTTCTATATTTCCTATCTTTACCACAATTCGAATTTTTGCCAAAAATACAAAAAACTCATGGGATTGAAAATCATTGAAAAGACAAAAGGAGTTTGGATACATACATCGTATTCTGCCTTATTGTATTTACTCTTAGTTGTTATATTAGGAGGCTTAATTAGTTCATATTTACTAACTGTAGTGGTCTGTCAGTTGGTTTATGGAATCAGTTTTTTCTCTAGCTCACAACTGGTTTTCGACTCCTCTAATGTGGAGATGATGAATGCAATGAAAACGATGCAGCTATTTAATGCTATTGGAACTTTTGTGATTCCACCAATTTTGTTTTTACATCTTCGAGGTTTATCTTTTGTCAATTATTTAAAATTAAATAAACCTCTTAGTGGTATAACAATCGTTAAGGTTTTTGTTTTAGCATTAGCGATGATTCCCTTAGCTAATTTTTTAGGCTTTTTAAATGAGTCTGTCCCTTTACCAGAATTTTTAAATTTCTTAAAACTTGTCGAAGAGCAAAGTCTTGTACTCACCGAGCAGTTTTTAAAAATGGACTCTATTTGGGATTTAGGAATCATGATTTTAATAATGGGTGTAGTTGCTGCTGTAGGAGAGGAGTTTTTATTCCGTGGAATACTTCAGAATTTATTTCAAGATTGGTCTAAGTCTAAGCACTTAGCGATATGGCTAACAGCTTTACTCTTTAGTCTAATTCATATGCAGTACCATGCAGTATTGCCTCGTTTCTTTTTGGGTGCTTTTATCGGTTATGTATATGTTTATTCTGGGAGTTTAAGAAGTTCTATTTACTTGCATTTTTTTTACAATACTAGTTTAGTTGTGCTTAGTTATTTAATACAGCATAAGTTGTTGGCTTCTGCTTCTTTGGAGTCTATTGGTAGTAGTTCTATTAGTGTTATTATTGCTGTAACTGTCCTCTTTAGTCTTTCTTATAAGTGGTTTAATCGAGCCAGTATTTGACTGAAATTATTTGAACAAAAAAAAGAGATTCTTTCGAATCTCTTTTTTAATTATTAGCTCATAAACTCAATTATTTCTTGATTTTAAGAAGCTTTTTTCCTTTCCTTTTTTTTCTTTTCTCAATAATTGAAAGACCTAAATCGTATTTTTCCCAGTCCCATTTTTTAGGTATTACTAAATTGTCGTTTAGAGATTCTACATCTGCAATGGAGCTATTTGGATGTAATTTTACAGATACAATATCTTGTGGCTTATGTTCTAAGTAAATAGGGTATGTTGGGTTAGTCCATGCCCAGTCGCCGAGTTGTTTCCTTGTAATTTCAATTTCTTTTTCGCCACGCATTAAAACAGTAGGTATATAATAGCTAATTGTTTTCCCATTATTTAAAACTATATCTACTTCAATAGGCATTGGCATTTCACCTTTTTTAAGCAATATTCTACTTCCATTTACTGTTTTAGAAACTTCAGAAATTGCATAGTCGATGGTTTTAGTTGTATTCACAAAATAATCGAAATACCAATCGAGTTCGATTCCACTTTCTCTTTCTACAATTCTTTTAAAATCTGATGATGTAGGGTGTTTGAAACTCCATTCTTTAAAATATCGCAATAGAGAACGGTCTACAACATCTTGTCCTACAATATGACTTAGCTGATCGAGTATAACCACTCCCTTAGAATACGAAGCTGTACCATAAGCCCAATTAGTATTAAAGTGATCGGCATGAGTACATAAGGGTTCTTCGTAATTACTAATCGCTATTCTTTTATATCCTTTATAAGAACTTCCATGAACATCTTTCCAGTCTTCAGGGAATAATTGCTGTTCTATTCTGTTAGAGGCATAAGAGGTAAATCCTTCGTCCATCCAAGAGAAAAGACTCTCGTTTGTAGCTAACATTCCTTGGTACCAGCTGTGCATAGCTTCGTGCACACAAACGCCAACCAAACTTTTTAGTTTTCTGTTTCCTGTAATTAAGGTTGCCATTGGATATTCCATTCCACCGTCTCCACCTTGAATAATAGAGTAGTGTGGGTAAGGGTATTTACCAAAATTTTTATCCGCATAAGCGAAAGTTTTAATCATATATTCCCCTAAATTATCCCATTCCTTCGTTTTTTCTCCTTTTAAATAGAAGAGGTGAAAGTCGGGACCATCCTCATTTACTACAATATCGTGTGTATAGTCTGGGTCTGCAGCCCAAACAAAGTCATGTACGTTTTCTGCTTTAAAATTCCAAGTAAGTCTATTTAATGTAGTGTCTATAACTGTATTCGAATAACCGTGACCAATTTCATCTGCATTTTGTAAAACACCAGTTGCTGCTATGGTATAGCTTGCATCCATATTTATGTTCACATCAAAAGAACCCCAAATACCATAAAATTCACGTCCTATGTATGGATTTGTATGCCATCCATCTGTATCGTATTCACACATTTTAGGATACCATTGCGACATAGAATAGTCAATACCTTCTTTGTTCATTCTTCCAGAACGACGAATTTGAATAGGTACTTGAGCTTTAAACTCCATATTGAAAATGGCAGTATCTCCAGGAAGGATTTCATTTTCTAAAAACACCTCTAAAATGGTTCTATCGTGAACAAACTTTAGTTTTGTATTGTTCTGTTTTAAAGAGGTGATTTGTTGAATTCCCATTTCATCTTCTTTCAAGTGAGAAATTCTGTCTCCTACTCTTCTGTCTGGATCTAAAATGGTTCTCGAACGAACATCCATCATACTTCCAGGTTGAAAAGCATTGAAATATAAGTGGTAAAATACTTTGTTTAAAGTGTCTGGTGAATGATTGATAAGGGTCAATTCTTGCGTTCCATCGAAATGATGATTTTCAGAATCAAAGTTTATATACATTTGGTAATGAGCTTCTTGCTGCCAATAGGATTGGCTGTATCCACTTAAAGAGATGCCTAAGCAAAGAAGTATTGAAAAAAGATTTTTCATTCGAATAGAATTTAATTAATTTGGTCGTAAATCTACAAACTATATTTTGCTTCTAAGTACATGGCTGAACAAAGAAAAATTTTGCGCATTTTTAAGTTGATAAGCTTGTTAAAAGGAGTGAAAAGGAGAACGCCTAATGAGTTGGCAAGTATTTTAGAAATCTCAAAGCGTACAGCTTATAGGTATTTTATACTTTTAGAAGAGTTGGGATTTGTGATTGATGTAGATTTTGATAATCGCTATTTTATTCCTACTGATGAAGGTGATGAATACCAGTTTACTTTTAATGCAGAAGAATCCTTACTTATTAAGCAGTCTATAAAAAGTTTGTCTGCTTCGCATAATTTATCGGAACACATTCTAAAAAAACTCCACATGATGAGCGAGCAAGCTCAAATAGGAGAAAATATATTAAATGCGAGTAATGGTTTGAAAATTGAGAAACTATCCAAAGCCATTACCGAAAAGCTGCAAGTTAAGTTGATGAACTATTCATCGTTAAACTCCAATACAGATACCAATCGAATATTTGAGCCTATTACTTTTACCACTAATTATACAGGCGTTATAGGCGTTGATGTAGAAAACGCACCAAATGAGTCTCGGATTTTTAATATTAATCGTATTGGGCATGTAGATTTACTGCAAAAAAACCACGAGTTTGCTTCTCAAATAGAGGTTCAATCTATAGATGCTTTTGGCTATAAAGGAGAAAAACTTCACGGTATAGAGTTGAATCTAAAACGCAAAGCTTATGCTCAGTTAATTCAGTTTTACCCAAAATCAAAGCTACTTATAAAGGGTAAAACAAACGCTTATGTTTTTAAGGCAAAGGTTTATTTTTCTGAAAACCTCTTTCGTTTCTTAATGTCTTTTCCTGATGAGGTACGTATTATAAAGCCTGCTAGCTTACAGATAGCTCTAAAGGAGTTTACGCAGACTTTTTAAGTTGTCTGCTCAAATTATTTATGCTTGTGCAAAGTTCTTCGAGTGAATTAATTACAAAATATTTTTCTTGTATAATATCTGTATGAAACTCACATGCCATCACTTCGTTAATATCGTATTTAAGGTGTGTTAATTTGGAATCGAAAACATGGTTTGTTTCTCCAAATGAAGATGCTATACCGGCTCCATAAACCTTTAGTTCTCCATTTTGTTTTATGAGCCCAAACTCTATAGTAAACCAATAAATACGTTGTAGGTTCAACAACATCTGTTCATCTCCTTTGTATTGTTGTCCGAGTTTTCCAAATGATTGTGCGAATTTTGAAAATGTAGGATTCAAGAGCAAGGGAATATGCCCAAATATATCGTGAAACATATCTGGCTCTTCTAAGTAGTCGATCTGTTCTCTTGTTCTCAACCACGTTGAAGAACAGAATTTCTTTTCCGCCAACAAGTCGAAAAACTCTTCTACTGGAATAAGTCCAGGAACAACATGAATTTGCCATCCTGTTTTGGATTTGAAAAAATGATTCATTTCCTCAAAATTTGGGATAGCCTTCTCGTTTAAACAAGAACTTAATTGCTCTAAACATTCGTTGTACTTCTCACTACCCTTTAAGTTTAGGTTTTCTTTTTGTCTCTTAAACAATAGCTGCCATACTTCTTGATCCTCTTTACTGTAGTTTTCGTAGTTCTGTTTCATGCTTTTTTGGAATAAAAAAAACACCCATCTCCTTTAGGAAATGGGTGTTGGTTATAAATTTATATACTACCAATTCATCCTATTCCTTATGGAGTGGAGTGAAATAATAATAGTAGTATGTGTTTTGTCTGCTCATCTGTTTCAAATATACAAATCTTTATATATAAACCAAATTTAATTTTGTGTCTCATTTGTCGAGCCTAAAGACTTCATTTGTAAAGTAGAATTAAAACCATAATCTATGATTACAACTTACTAACTCAGACAAAGTCCCTGTAAGATTTAACTTTTAGTATCCATTTTTCTAAAATGACAATCATTTAAGTATTTATAATTCTTGTTTTTTTAAACTATTTAGTACATGTGGAATTATAAAGAGAATACTATTTACAACTCATAAATTTGGAACAATTTATTTACCTGTTGTAAGATAAATTGTTTTGTATAAAACGAGGAGTGTGTTTATGGAGAATTTTACTCAACACAAGGAGAGGTAACTGTTTATTGATGGTATGATAAACAATCAAAAGCAAAGCGATTCATTTGATTTTAGAATTGATATATTTGAGAGAATTTAAAAATTAAAAGCATGAGTAATATGTTTAGGTCTGGAAATCCAGCATTAAAAAAAGAAACATTTAAAAATTTAACCTTCACCTCAGAAGAGGTTATGACCCTTGAAGGGACAGTTAATAAAACTGTTTTAGGTTTGTGTATTTTATTGGCTTCGGGTTATTATACCTATGTTAATGCGATAATGGATTACGTATTAATTGGTTTTATAGGCGGACTTATTGTAGCTATAATTACTATTTTCAAAAAGGAATGGTCGCCTATAACGGTACCCATTTATGCTATTTTAGAAGGTTTGGCATTAGGTGGCGTTTCTAAAATGTATGCCACCGCTTTTGAACCCGGAATTGTACCAAAAGCTATTTTTTTAACTTTAGGAATTTTGTTCGCATTACTATTTGCCTATAAAACGAAACTCATAAGACCCACAGAAAACTTTAAATTAATCGTGTTTTCTGCTACTGCTGGTATTGGAGTTGTTTATTTATTGAGCTTTGTAATGAGTATGTTTGGTTCTGGAGAAGGAATGGCAATAATGAGTCCAACAAATTCTTCTCTTATGAGTATTGGTTTTTCTTTGTTCGTGGTAGCTATCGCATCGCTTAACTTGGTTATGGATTTCGATTTTATAGAAGAAGGTGTTAAGTCTGGAGCTCCTAAATATATGGAGTGGTACGGAGCTTTTGGGCTGTTAGTTACCTTAATTTGGTTGTACCTAGAAATATTAAGACTCTTAGGGAAGCTAAGTTCAAGAAATTAGTCTTGAATAAACACATAAAAAAGGCGACCAATTGGTCGCCTTTTTTATGCTATTACTTCTAAAGAGTCAAGTCTTATAAATCAAATCCAATATCAGAACGGTAATATTTACGATCAAAATTTATTTTTTCTGCACTTGCAAAAGATTTTGCTAGAGCTTCTTCCATAGTAGCTCCAAAAGAAGTTAATGCCATAACACGCCCTCCGTTAGTTTGTACTTCAGAACCTTCTAATTTCGTTCCTGCATGGAATACAATAGAGTCTTTCACATCTTCTATTCCCGTCATTACTTTACCTTTTTCGTAAGCTTCAGGATAACCACCAGAAACCATCATTATAGCAGTTGCGTATCGAGGATCTAATTCTAGTGTTTTCTCATTTAGAGTTCCATTTCCTACAGCTTGGAACAATTCCAATAAATCAGATTTTATACGTGGTAATACAGCTTCCGTTTCAGGATCTCCCATCCGCACGTTGTATTCTATTACAATAGGTTCGTTGTTTACGTTTATTAAGCCGATAAAAATGAATCCTTTATAAGGAATACCATCTTTTTTCAAACCATCAACTGTAGGTTTAACGATACGAGTTTCAATTTTATCCATCAAAATAGTATCTGCAAAAGGAACTGGAGAAATAGCACCCATTCCACCGGTATTTAAACCTGTATCGCCTTCGCCAATTCGTTTGTAGTCTTTTGCCGTAGGAAGTACTTTGTAGTTCTCACCATCTGTTAAAACAAAAACAGATAATTCTATACCGTCTAAAAACTCTTCGATAACTACTTTAGAACTCGCCGCACCAAATTTGGCTTCGGTAAGCATTTCCTTTAATTCGACTTTCGCGTCTGCAACAGAGTTTAAAATTAGAACTCCTTTACCAGCTGCTAAACCATCTGCTTTTAAAACATAAGGTGCTTTAAGCGTATCTAAAAAATCATAACCCTCTTCTAAATTATTAGAAGTAAAAGTTTGGTAAGCTGCTGTAGGTATATTGTGACGGAATAAAAATTCCTTGGCAAAATCTTTAGAACCTTCCAGTTCGGCTCCTGCTTTTTGAGGTCCAATAACTGGAATGTGTTTTAAGTCGGCATCTGCTAAAAAGAAATCGTGAATCCCTTTTACCAAAGGGTCTTCAGGTCCTACAACCACCATCCCAATTTCTTGGGCTAAACAAAGTTTTTTTATGGCATTAAAGTCATTAACTTTAATGTTTATATTCTCGCCTAAACCTGCTGTTCCAGCGTTTCCAGGAGCGATAAATAATTTGTTTAAAAGAGAGCTTTGAGCCAATTTCCAAGCGAAAGTGTGTTCACGACCGCCAGA
>CESE01149175.1_pt1 | contig 16412 bp, 15 predicted proteins | sample 350271 | NCBI WGS metagenome assembly CESE01 (sample SAMEA2621536, study PRJEB7988) | marine metagenome | isolation source: saline water (ENVO:00002010), including | reverse complement strand
TACCAATTTTATTTGCTGTGAATGGAGCAAGAGAACTATCTATTTTAGATTTTTTGATTAAATAATCTATCATAAATTTATTTGCTTGATGAAGGTAATATCTATCAACCTCTTGTTTTAAAATAGATGTTAAATTCTTAATAGAACGTGGCACTCTTTTTATAGCGAAATTCATCACAGACAAACCACTCATAAACATATCATTATCAGATCGAATAATTCCAGGTTCATATTGAACTGTTTTTGTACTATCTTCATTAATGGGGTTCCTTAATCCACCTGATTTTATAATCAAGTCTGAGTAACCTCTTCCATCAGTTCCATAATCAAATGAAACTGGATTAGAATTTTTAATAGATTTGATTAATGTAGCAGTACCTCCGTCACCAAACACCATTCTAACAGATTTATCCTTATGGGAGATAACTTTTGTATTAGTTTCACCGGCTAAAAGTAGTACACTTTTCATTCCTAGATTTAGAAACATAAAAGATTCCATTAATCCAGAAATATAACCTGAACATCCCTGAGGTATATCTTTACAGATTACTTCATTCTTGAGCCCTAATTCATATTGGATTATTCCTGAAGTTTGTGGCATAATATAATCTCTTGTTTGTGAAACAAACAAGACTACATCAATTTCATTAATTTCATCTGGAGATAATTTTGATATTAGTTTTTGGGCAGCCGTTAAACATAAATCTTTAGAAGTTTCATTATCAACTTGTCTAATATGAGTAAAGCCTGTGGTTTTAATTATTTTTTCTGCTTCTTTATTATCTATAGGAATGTCTTTTGCAACATCTAATAGATTAACCTCCTTTTCTGGAAGATGACTTACAATATGAGTAACTACTCCAAATTTAAAATTTTTCATTTTATCATACATTTGAATTCCCTCCATCTACTATCAAGTTTTGTCCAGTAATCCATTTAGAAGATGTCCCTAAAAGAAATTTTATAGTACCATTAAGACTATCCAATTTCCCAATACCTAGTGGGTATTTGCTATCATAAGCTAACATTTCTTCATTTGATAGAATTTGATTGTTTTTTGCAAAAAGAGATTCAGTTTCTATTAATCCAGGACTAATACAATTTATACGAATATTTCTTCTTGAAAGCTCTAATGATAAAGATTTTACTAGTCCAATCAGAGCTGCTTTTGAGGAGGAATATAAAACATGACCAGGTGTTCCTTTAGTTACTCCTGATATGGACGAAATAATTACTATTGATGCTTCTTTAAGTAAATATTTTTTTGAAATTAAAATATTTAATAATGAAATAATAGATAAAACATTTACATTAAATGTTTGAGATATATCATTGGTATTGTAAAGTTGAAATGGTTTAATTATATCAATTCCTTGAAAAAATATTACCTGGCTATATTTGGAGGTAGAGATAAATTTATTAAGACTCTCTAAATCATTCAAATCAAATTCATAAATTTCATCAATAATAAAAAGAATAATCTCAGGTATTCTAGATGAATCACGAACTATTACATCAATATCTAGTTTATCATTTTTGATGGATTCTAAGTAAGATATTGAAAGATCCGAACTTGCAGCAATAATTAACATTCTATTCATTGATAAAAAGAATTAGTTCTTCTATTGTATTTAATTCTTTAATCTTTTCACCGGAAATACTTTTGCCGAACTCTTGATCTATTATTGTTATTAATGAGAGTGCTGTCATAGAATCCCACTCATCATTGTTTTTAAATTCTGTTTTTATGTCAAAACTTGAAGTATCTATATCTTGATAAATATCTTTTAATGCATTTAATAATTCAACTTGATTTTTCATATTTATAATAATTTATTTAGTGTAATTAAATCTTTTTGCAAAGAAAATTTTTCTCTATCTAATATACAGAAATTTGAATGATATTTATTGGTGTTTAAGTCATTATCATTTAATATTGATTAAATTTATAACTTTTTTTCTAAAAATTTATATTCTGTTAAAATTGCATTCCAAACTTTTTGTTGTTGATATTTTTTTTTAATTATATTTCTAATATTTGATTTTTTAATAGTAGTTTTATTTCTGTGTAAGATACAGTTTCTCATTGAATTTAAAATAGCATTTTCGTCTTTTACTGGTATTATCCAACCATTTTTTCCTTCTTCAATTATTTCATTACAACCATTTATATCAGTGACTATGCATGGTAAACCCATAGCTCCCGCTTGCAAAACTACATTTGGAAAACCTTCTCTATAACTTGGAAAAGCTAAGACATTTGCTATTGAAAGGTATGGTCGTATGTCAGATTTAAAACCTACAGAAATTATATTTTTATTATTGTTAATTTCTTCTAAGGTTTTTTGCTTTAAAGGATCTAACAATGGTTCTGAAGGACCAACTAAAAGAAGTGAGATTTGAAAAGTAAATGATGATGTACTTTGTAATTTTTTAAAAGCTGCAACCAATTCATTTATTCCTTTATCTCCAACTAATCTTCCCACAAAAATAAAAACAAAATTACTTGCGTTTATTGCTAAACTACTTCTTAATAATGTTTTTTTTTCATTGTTGAATAATCTTAAATCAAAATAATTAGTATCAGTACCATTAACATTTCCATTAGCGATAATTTTTAGCGGTTTATTTGTAATTCTGTAGCTAATTAAATCTTTTTTTACCCCTTCTCCTTCGGGGTAAATGTTGGTAGCAAAATAACATAAAAACTTATCCATTAAAATCAATAAACTCTGAAAAATTCCTGTTTTTGAAGGGAAAATTAAGCCTGTAAATGTGTGTATTCTAATTGGAACCCTGGCAAAATAGGCTGCAGTCATACTTAATAGTCCTGCTTTTGGTGTAATAGAATGGACTATTTTTGGTTTTTCATTACAAAACAAACGATACAATTTCCATAGTGTGACTAAATCCTTAATTGGACTTATGGCACGTTGCATTGGAATATTAACCACTCGAACTCCTTCTCGTAAAACAACATTTTCCAAGTGAGCATCTATGCCTGAAGCTGCTAAAACATCATAATGGTTGTTTAAGAACTCTAGTTGACCCCTGAGTAAATAATCAAGAGACATGGCAATAGTAGAAGTTCGAATAAGTTTCGGTTTATTTTCTGAAATTAAATTATCCATAGTTTCAAAATTTTACTTGATACCATTAAATATTCTATTATATAAATAACCCAAAATGGTAGGGTGATAATAGAGATTACTTTTTAAATTATCTTTCTTAAAAGTTCTTAAATTATTATTTATTATATCGTTTAAAGCAGATTTTATTAAAGGAATAGCTACACCATACTGAAGGTAGGGATATGTAGAGAAGTTATCCTGTTTTGTAATAGTTATAATATTCTGATATATAATATCACCTGTATCTACTCCTTTATCTACTTTATGTATTGTTACACCACAATTTTTTTCATCATTACAAACTAGAGACCAGTAACCTCCATGAACTCCTCTATACTGTGGAGTAATACCCACATGAGTATTAATAAATATAGCAGATGTTGAATCTAAAACTTTAGTGCTAATAATTCTTGTACCATTTACAATTATAATATCTGGATTTATTTTTTTTATGGCAATTATACATTCATTATCATTTACAGAAGATACTTTTATTAATACAGAATCTTTAATAATGTGGCTTGAAAAGCTATATTTTTTTTTTAACTCTTTTATTCTCTTGGATGAAGAGATTTTTAAAAACTTTGAAATAGTTAATTGAAAAATAAGTTGATTAGTTACCTTAAAAAAGCCTAACTTTTTAATTCTGGATCTAATTAGTTTTTTAGTGGGAACTTTATCTTCTATTATAACCTTATCTATAATGTATTTTTTTTTTAGTGCATTGTATATAAACAATGAACTTTCTCCATTGCCAGCTAGCATTAATATTTTCATTTAATTAGTATTAAGTTCTTTAGATAGCTCTGACATTGTAATCGATTGAAAACAATATTTTTTATTAAGGTAATTATAATGTTCTAAAATATTTTCAAGTAAAATCATGTTTTCTTTACATTTTCTTCCAAAGTTATGGGGATGCCACCACAAATGATAAACTAATTTATTTTTGGCGGCGTAAGTCATTGCATTTTTGATTCTTAATAACTTTAGCCATTCTAGATAATGAAGTTTTTTGCTGTATGGTCTCAACAACCTACTAGACGGCATATTGTAAGGGATTGATTGTCTTATTATGTCTGTATTATAACAATTGTATCCAGTGATATTTATATAAGCATCTATAAGTCGAAATCCTCTTTTAAATAATGTTTGTTTTGACCCCTTACTAGATTCATAAATACAAGATTTTTCAGTACCTCTGTATGAGGTAATACCATAGTTTTTGCAAACTTTTATATAATCCTCATTATATTGATTTCTTGGAAAAACAATACTTTTTAATACTACATTATTGTTTTTTGCTACAGCTATTGAGAGTTTCAAATCTTCTTCGAATTGTATGATTGTTTGTCCATCTTCTAAACAATAGTAATGGCAGTAAGTATGAGTTGCAAATTCGTGTAAATTATATTTTTTAATTAATTTTATCAAAGATTCACCAAAATGATAGGGATCAATATCTTCATCTTTGCCCAAATAGTTTTCTAATCCTTTGTAAGGCGATAATTTTTCATTTTTATAAGTCGGTTTTTTAATAGGTAGGTTTTCTAATAACTGTTTTTTTGTCTTATGAAATAAAAAACCAACAGTTGCAAAAGTTGCACTAACGTTATATTTATCAAAACAAATTAACATTTTATTTAAAACTTTTCTAGTTCCAATGATAGCATCTCCATAACTATCTATGGTCTCTAAATCAAGAACACCCCACATCAACTCTAAATCAAGAGAGATAATGAATTTACCATTTTTCATAATTAATTATTTGAATATAATAATTTATATTTATTTAAAATAATTTCTAGGGAATAAGAAGAAATAATTTTCTCTCTTCCTTTAATTTTATTTTCTTCTAAACTGTCAGTTTTAATCATATTAATAATTGCCTTTGATAATAATGAAGTATTCCCTGCTGGAATATAAACTCCAATATCTTGAATTATAGACTCTGGATCACCTTCAAAGGTTGAAATACACAAAGTTTCACAAGACAATGCTTCGGCTAAGACTAGTGAGAAAGATTCACTAAAACTATTATTTACAAGTAGATCTATCGAACTCATAAAAAGAGGCATATTATGTATTATTCCCATCAAGTGAACACAATCAATTAAACCATATTTATTAATCATAATAATTAATTCAACATTATTCGTATCTATATTTTTACCACATAAAATTATTTGCAAATTCAATTTTGGATTAGTAATTCTAATATCAGCAATAGAAGCAAAAAAGCCTTCATGATTTTTAATTGAATCAAACCTTGAGGGAAAACCAATTAATTTAGTATCATTTGTAAAATTATATTTTTCAAATAATAAATGTTTGGCATCAACAATTTTGGAAAATTCAAAAACATCAATTCCATTGGGTATAAAAACCATTTTCTTTTCTTGATATCCAAAATCAATATGTTTTGTTTTAACGTTTTTAGAAACACAAATAACTTTTTTTGGAATTAAATATGAAAAAAATGCTCCAATCTTGGCAATAATCACTGTAGATAATTTATTATGAACAATTGATAAATCATTATGATGAATGGACCAAAATATATTTTTTACTTTAGATATTTTTGCTGCTAAACCACCTATTAAATTTGCATGATACATCCAAGTATGAACAATGTTTGGTTTAAATTTTGAAATTGTAATACATAATTTAAAAAAAGAAAAAAAGAAGAATCTTTTTTTGCTAAAGTTGATAATACTTAATTCAATACCTGATTTTATTAATTTATCACCTATATCTCCCATAGATAAGAGTGAAATCACTTTTATCTGGTGATCATTTTTAAGATTCTCTACAATTTTGTACAATTGAACTTCTGCACCTCCTAAGTTTAGATTCGTTATTATATAAAGAATTTTCATTTTTAAAATTATATATTAATAAAATTATGGTAAAATTTATTTTATACGTAAGCTAATATACTCTTGAAAGTTTTTTATTCTGCTATTTTAGCCTAAGTATTTTTGATTTAAATATTGGAAATAAAGCAATGCCAAAAAATAATTGAAAAGTTGGCGCTTTTAGAAAATTAACTGCAAATTGAGTCATAATACAAACAAAAAATAAAGAAGTATAAATAATTACTGGTCTTTGGAATTTTTTTAAGTTTTTATAATAAATTTTCATGATTAACAATGAAAATATTAAGAATATGAATGAGAATCTATTTTTAAGTAACGCTCCAATCAAACTAAAAGATTGATCCTTATCATTAAAATCAATTCCAAGGTTTTGTAAAACAATAAAATCGTCAAAATAATTTAATCCGAATACATTAAAAATTTCAGCAAAACGAGTAACAAAACTTATTATATTAATTAATCCGATAGAAGAAACTGTTAGTCCTGGAAAAAATATATAGTGAAAAATTAACATAACTGATGTTAAGAAAAATGTTTTTAAACCATTAGATTTTAAATTTTTGTTTTTATTTATATAATAATAATAAATGAAAAGTATAACTAAAACACCATAAACAAGAGTACTCATAGTTAATACAGTTATTGCAGCAATTATAATATTTTTGAAATTTCTATTTATCTTATGATAGATAGAAAAATGTAACGCAAGAGCTAAAGATATGATGACAGATAATACATTATTACTATATAATAAACCTGTAGGTCTGCCCTGATACATAGCGTATGTTAAATCTTTAAATTGAACAAAAAGTGTAGGAAACAGTGGAATATTTTTAAAAATAACTCCTAAATCTTTTACTTCATCAAATGAATAATTAAAGTTTTTATGAAAAAGCTCTGTATTCCAACCATAAAAAAAGGTATGAACTCCAATTTTTTGTAATATCATGAAAGGGATACTTAAAGCAAAAAAAGATATTAATTGTCTGTATATAATATTTGGGTTTTCTGCGTATAAAGAAGCTCCAACTAAAATAAAAATTAATCCTGATGTAAATTCACTCATAAAACCGGTAAATACAATGCCTAAAAAGGCGGAAAATATTTTCAAAATAAGTGTTAAACAAAGTAAGAATAAGCTTAATTTAGAATAACCTGTTTTAAATAAAACTTTAACACCTAAAAATAATAAAAGCCAATAAAATAATTGGCCTATTGATATACCTAGAAAACTCCAACCATTAGCAGCCAAAGTTATATTAATAATAAGCAGATAAAAATAATATTTACGAACTTGATTTAACATAATTTAATAACAGACATTTTAATATTAGTTTATGATTAAAAAAATTGTTTTTCTATTTAAATATTTTTATTAAAAATAAACGAACAATAATTAAAAAATTAACTAGATACATTCGGATTATACTACCGTTAATTGATTTAACAAATATTTTCATAGGAATTATTGGTTTTGAAAAATTCCTAATAATATTGAGCCAACTACCGCCCTTTGAAGAGGAAAAATCAACATAACATTTCGCTTCTCCTGATCTAACTAGTATTACCTTATTATCTCTAAGTAACTTACTGTGAAATAAATCTTCAGAATATGCCTTTCCTGAGAGAGGATAATAGTTAGTTAATATTAAATTCTCTTTGCGATGCATTAAACACCCTCCGCACAACCAATCAACATCATAAAATGTACTTGGAGTTTCTGGAATACCAAAGTTTATACCTGATTTACTAATTTTACCTGGCTGATAACCGTGCTTACCATTTGCTACAAAGTAAAATAATTTATTGAACAACACAAATTTGTTGCTAACTGGAATAAGGAATGAATGATATTCTTTTGTTAAATGATCAAACAACATAGGACCAGCTGCAACGTTTGAACTTGAACTAGTAGTTTTTAATAGTTCTTCAATACAATAAAAATCTAATTTAATATCATCATCCATTTGTAAAACATAAGGGAATCTAACAGTTTGAAAACCAACTGCTCTTTGAGCAACCTGTCCTCGAACTTTTGTTTTTAATATTTTTACATTTGAAAAACTAAAACTTTCTAAATTTTTAGCATATTCTTCTGGAATACAAATTAAAATCTCCTTAGGAACAAATGAGCCATTGTTTATACTTTCAATTGTTAGTTTGAGTGAAGTTTCTCCTAAAGTAGCTATAACAACAGAAATATCTTTTGATTTTATATTACTATTCATTATTGACAACTGATTTATCTAGTCCTAAAAATATTTGTGTGGCTGACAATGTATTTGGTTCTATATAATCGGTAATATTGAAATTTGATAATTTCTGTAGATCAATTATTTGCTGATTAGATAAACTCATAAAATATTTTATTTTATTAACTATATCGTCAAGATTATAGCATACAGAGTAGAGATTACTCGAAATATTAGAGGGAATTGGGTTTTTTAATACGCTAGAGCCATTACTAATTAATAAAGTAGGCTTTCCAGAAAAAACAGACTCTAGTGCTGAACTACTAGCGCTTGTAATTACTAAATTTGAAGAGGCTAAAGCATCTTGTACGTTTTTATTTGTTATGTAATCAGTTAAATTATTATCAGAAAGTATTTTTGAAACAAAATTATGGTTGGAACCAGGGTGAGTTTTTATTAATAAATTATAATCTGAAATTTGGGTATTGACTAAACCAAATAAATTTAAAATCATGGTGTAATCTATTTTAAAAATTGGTAAAATAATTAGAATTGTAAATTTTTTAGATAATCTATTGGATGATTTTGGTATTAATAAATCCTGAAATCTAAATGCAGGAGATAATAAAGTTTTCAAGTCAGGACAATATACTTTAATAAGACTAGCTAAATTTTTACCTATAACTGCAATTTCGTCTGGTAATAAATCACAATCAAGTTCTTGCTTTGATGGATAAAGTCCAATAACATTTGGAGATGTAAATATACCGATATGACCTGTAATTTTTGTGTTTGGATAATGTGTTTTTAAACTTATAATAGTTCCTTTATTAATTGGTTGGTTTTCGAACCATTGAATAAATTTTTTAATTTTTACACCCTTAGATTTTAATCTTTTAATTAATCTATTTCTAATGATTCCTTCACAAGAACCAATAGAAATTATATTTTTATAATATGAGTCAAGAACCAAGTCTGTAACATCGATTGTGTTAAATTTAATATTTTTTATTTTTTTTATTTTTCTGCTTAATCTAAAAAATGAAAAAAACGCATAATAGTAATCTGAAAATTTTAAGAAATTCTCAGGAATTAAAAAATTTGTCTTTGTTTTTTTAAGTTTCTTGAAAAGTTTAAAAAAATCCCATATACCATAATAATACGGTAAGATAAAAATTGTGGATTTTTCAGTTTCTGTTGTATTTTCTAATAATCCTGGGTAGTGTCTATCCTTAAAGACAAAATTATCAAAACTATTTTCATAAATAATACTTTCTAAAATAATCACAGGTTTATTTTTATCCAAAGATGACTTAAGTATTATGAACTTTGGAAGTAAAAATCTAATTGTGTAGTTATACAGTAGCGCAAAGAGTTTTGTAGAGTTTTGTTTTAAAGTTTTGGAAAATTTTAAAATAATATTAGACTTGTTTCTAATAATTAATTTATTATCAAAATTTTTAACAAAAGATTTATAAAAAAATAGATCATTTGTTATTACTTCATTTATTTGATTGTTAGAACTTAATCTTTTGATTAATTCTAGTTTACATATGTTTTCAAAAAGAGTACAATTTAAAGTGTTTCGACCAGATAAATCAGTAAGAATCCAATCTATATCATTAATATATTTCAAATTTAGATCAGATATAAAATCTACATAATTAGGTCTAATTTCGTCTGCAATATCATCTAAAATTAAAAGAAACTCTTTTGGAAGAATTGAATTACTAGAAAGGTCTAAAATATTTTTTTTCATTTAAATAAATTCTACAATAATGGATATTGTATTAGTTAGAAAAATAGTTTATCGTTTTTCTAAGAATTAACATCATTCTTAAGAAATTTTCACTTTTGTATTTATCAGTAATAGCAAAACGATAATATAACTTTTCTTTATGTTTGAAATTGTCAGGATGTGCAGCAAAAATTGCTTCTGCGCCAAGACTATAAATTATTTCATTTGTTGTATGATTATAACAAGTGTTTTCTTGTCCAAAAGGGTAACTAAATAATTTTGTGCTATTAGTATATTTATCTAATTGAATTTGGTTTTTATTAAAATTTTCTTTTATCTCGTTACTACTACAATATATACAATTATAATGTTGATATAAATGATTTCCAATTTCAAGATATTTACTATTACTCATTTTATGTAAATCATCTTCATTAATGAATTCACCATAATACTTTCTCGCATTTTTATAAATTTCTTCTTTATTGTTATTGATTAGAAATTCATCTATTTCTTTAGGATGAATATTTAAAAAATATGGTTTTTTTAAATTCTTTTTACTACTTATATAGTTTCTCTTAAAACTATTATGATTGTTACACAAATAAGTGATTAAACCTGACCAGAAAATATCTCCTTTAATAGGCGCCATATTTAAAAACATTAATGATGGACATTTTAATTTTTCAAGAATTGGATATGCATAATCAAAATTACCCTTAGAGCCGTCATCAAAAGTTATTAGAGCAGCTGGTGTTTTATAATTTCCTTTTAATAAAGTTTTTGGAGTAATAACATTAAAGTTTTTTTTTATTATTTGAATTTGTTTAGAGAATAAATCAGGCGAAATATTTAAGTTATATTCTTGATGAAATTGACTAGGTTTAAAAGTTGTTTCATGAAACAAAAACACTACAGTTTTTTTTTTAAACATAGAATTAAATAAAAATTTATTACCTAAAATAAATGAAATAAAATTTGATGAAATTAATTTTTTAATCATTTGTAATTTTTTTTATAGCATTCCATGCCTGTAAATAAATTTGTTGATTATTTTTCATGAATTTATTATCGTATAATTTTCCTAAAGATAAATCTTGTTTAAAGGATGTTATCTTACCATCTATTATATCATTATAAACATTATAAAAAGCTTTTGTTCCAAGTATTGTTAATTTAAGAGCAATAGAATAAAAGTTGTCATTCTTACTAATTTTAGGAATTTCTTGATAAATAATGTCACCAGAATCGATATTTGGATCTAAATAATGGATAGTAACTCCAACTGATTTTGGCCCTTCATTAGAAAGAGCAGTGACAATTCCTTCTCCGCGATAATAAGGAGATAGACCAAAATGCATATTAATTTTGGGACATGTAATATTATTTATTGTTTTTTTCTTGATGATGCCAGACCCAAAAATATACACAATTTTTGGATCAATTTCTTTAATCAACTCTAATGATTCATCTTGATTAACACTATTAAACCTATGAACTTTTAATTTTTCATTAAATTCGGTATAATTATTGATCAATAATTTTTTGTTAAAAAAAGCGATATTTCCATAAAACTTTTTGTTATTAATTAGTTTTATAAATTTATAATAAAGAAAATGAGGTGTAATTTTTACACCTGAGAATACTTTTAATTTTTTTAAAATACTCGAACCACTTATACCAAAAGACAAACCTTCTTCTAAAATAACATCCGTTAGTATTCCTTTTTCAAATAAATAATTTGCACAATAAATTTGAAAAGGAGAATTTTTCGTTATTAGTATTGTCCTCATATATTTTAGAAATTAATATTTATGATGTTCACAATTTAAGATCGTCTTTTTACCATCCCCATAAATTAATTCTGCAGCTCTAATTTTTTCTACAAATTCAGGAAATTCAAGATTAATATCTAAAGCAGTTTCGTCAAAATGGGCAAAATCTGAATTACCTAATTTAACATGTTTTTCGATCATTTTAGCACCACTAAAAACTGCATACACAGATCCTAAAGAACCAATATCATGACTGCTATAACCTGCTATAATATTAGAAGATATTTTAGCATAATTATTTATTATTTTTAAGTTTGAAGAAAAAATATTAACGGGATATGATGAGATACAATGTAGGAGGAATAATTTTTTAGTATTTTTCGATATAAGTTTAATATGATTAACAAAGTTTTGATCAGTCATTCCAGTAGAAACGACAATTTCTTCATTAAAATTCTCAAACACAAAATTGATATAATCCGTTTTATTAGAAATTGTTGATGGAAGTTTTATCCTGTACGGTTTAAATTTTAGAAGTCTGTAGTATGATTTTTTATCTAAAACACTGAAAAAATAATTAATATTCAATTGCTTGCAAAGATTATCAACCATCAACAATTGATCATCAGTAAGCTCTAAACCTAATCTATAATCCAAAAAAGTAGTGCCAAAAGGAGAAATATATTCGCTTTCTAACTTTTCTCTCGAATAAAAGCTTTGCACATCTCTCATTTGGAGTTTTATGGAGTCAGCTCCACCAGATTTAGCGCCGATAATTAGTTCTTTAAGTCTATTAGTATCTCCAAAGTGATTCGTAGTAATCTCTGCTACGATCTCGACATTGGATACGTTTTTATGAATTTCAGTACCTGTTTTCGGGTCAATATCAGAAAAATCATCAAAGCCAATAAAACTGATATTTAAATCTGGAAATAAATTCTTTAACTTACTTGAAAGTATCTTTTGAGATTCTATATTAATATATGACTGAATATCTACAGTTGAAAATTGTGCTTCTTGTTCATAAATATATCTAAAATCGAAGCCTACTAAATCTACTTTGGATCCCTTATAATTTTTTGTTAAATAATACAATAATTGATATAATCCGAAAGTTGTACTACCAACCTTTAAAGATTCAATACCAAATTGATTATTAATAGAAGTTTCTGAAATTATGTTTTTCGATACAGTAACGTTTTGCTCTTTAGATTTTGAATAAAAGTGAAAATCAAAAGTATTATCTTCTAGTTCTTGATTATAGCCATATAGTAAATCATACCCTTTTTTAAAGGGCTCATAATATTTTAAAGAATAACCTCTACCACAAACTAATATTTTTATTTTTTCCATTTGAATTTTAATTTATTTGAATTTTAAAAGAAGATTTGTGTTTTAAATTAAGATTATTAAAATCAAATTCATTCAAATTAATATCACCTAAGAAAATATTAAAAGAATTATTAATCATTAGTGCTAAACTAATTCCAGTGTAATAATCCCATATTTTTGCTTTTCCACAGTAATCATATGAAGAAGCTTCACCTCTGAGTAATAAAAAAAACATATATGAACTAGAACCTAATATTCTATAATTCTGAAATGATCCTTCTATTTTTTTAAGTTCAAAATCTAAACATGATGTACTTAACAACTTAATTGAAGAGTTATTAAAAGTATAGTTATTAATGTTTATGGATGATGTTATTTGTTTTAAACTAGGTATATAAATTCCGTGGTATACAAAGTCATCATAAATTACACTTACAACTGAACCGTAATTAGATTTCGTATAATAGTAGTTTTCAGTCCCGTCTATAGGGTCAATTATAGCAAATCTATTCTTTAGTTCATATGACTCTAAATGGCTTGCAGGATTTTCTTCAGAAACTATTGATATCTTAGGAAAATTTGATTTAATAAACTTTATTAATTCATTTTCTGCTAATAAGTCAGAGTCCGTAACTAAACTAAAATCGTCTTTAACAAAAGAAGTTGATTGGCCAATTATGCATCTGTCAATTATCTTAATAAATTCTCTTTCAAATTCTAAAACACTTACCATAAATAATTTACTTTATTTTTATTTGTTAAAAGCCAATCCTTTGATTTAGCCAAATCATCTTCATCATGGATATCAAACATACCTTCACATATTAACGGCATTACTTTATCACCAAGAGAGTTCCAGGGTGAAAAATTAAATTTTTTATTAATATTTGCTGTTCTAATACACCAAAATGAATGATCTAAAAAAAGGGGGGTTGGCAAATCTTGTCTATTAGGTGACATCGTATGCATATTACTAATAGCTGGCATGAGAGTTTTTTTATCATCTAAAAAAAAGCATCTATAAGGATTATACTCTAATTTCTCATGAACTGGAACAACACTTGTTAAATCTTCATTTTCTTTTAAAATATTTATTGCTCTAATAATTAATTCTGGGTAGATTGTGGCAACATTTGCATGTTGAACAATTAAAATTTCTGATTCTCTTATATCCTTAACTTCATCGAAAGCATGTTTTACAGCATCATCACTTTTTGCATTGATTGAGGCTAAATAATCTGGTCTCAAAATTCCATTATAACCAAATTCTTTAGCAATATTTAAATATTGTTGGCTATCTGAGGAAATATAAAAAGAAGAAATAATATTAGTGTTTTTTGCCGCCAACATGGGAAACGACATTGTTGGCTTATTAAAAATAGGTAAAATATTTTTATCTTTAAAACTACTAGTACTTTTTGCCAATAGAAGGGCACTTATTTTCATTATCAAATTTAGTTTAAATAGTTATTTATTAACTTAGTTAAGTTATTTTTTGCAGAAAAATTCCTAGCAAAATCAAAGGTATTAATAATTCCACTCCAATCTCCTATCGATTTTTTTTTAGTTTTATTATCTGTAACATCTTTAATGATACTCTCAAGTGAATCATATATAATATTACTTTGATTATATAAATAATCCCATTTTGTAGAAGTATAGTTGTCAGCAATTAATACCGATTTAACACCATAAACTGCTGCCTCTAAAGAAGCGGTACCTCCATATGAATGTCCGATGCATAAATCAGAGGCTAGTGCTGCCTGACTGACATATATGTCATTTCTTAAATTTCCTGATTTTATTTCAATAAATCTGCCTGTATTTATAGCTTGCTCAATTAATAAATTATTTGGATATAAAATAGCAGGACTGTTATAATTAAATTGAGTTTTAATTATAATTCCAAGTCTCTTATTTTCAATTATTGCAGTAGCTAGGTTCTCTAAGTCTTTTTTGTGGTCAATCTCATTATATAAAGCCCATTTCCCATATTGAATATTTTCATCAAAATAAGATATGACAAAATCTACATTTAAATATTTAAAATATTTTTTTAACTTTTCAGATTCTTCTAATAAATAATCTCTTAGACCATTATATAAATATCCTGTTAATAGAAATCTTTCTGGTTTGATATTTTTGTAAGAAAATACACTTTTATAAATTTCTGAAAAAATACAAAAAACATTCGCATTTGACATCATTAAAGGAGAAATCATATTCATATTAGAATATTGTAATGCGATAGAATTTATAGCAAGTTTATCGGAAACTAATAACAAAGCATCTGAAAAAATAGATTGTGGTTCATTAATTATAAAAACCTTTGTTTTTAAATCAATCGCAATGGCTGAAATAAGATACGAATTTAAAAATAATTTATTGATTTGCAATAAATGATATTTTTCAGAATAGTTATTTGACAACCAAAATTTTAAATTAGTTTTTTTAATTGTTGCGAAAATTAATTTTAAAACTTTATTATTTTTATTCGCTTTATATGATTTAAGAAAAATTGAAGGAAAAACAACATAACAGTTTTTTTGATTTAACTTCTTTTCATCCAAAATTTGTGGAGAACTCTTATAACCAAAAGATAAAATATATGTATTGTAATTAGCAATATCATTTAAATCCACCCAGTGAGGCTCCGCTCTTTTTTTTCTATCTAAACTAATTGTATCATTTTGTAAACATAACACAGAGTTTTGTTCTTCACTTGAAGTAGTTTTAGAGTTATTTTTAAATGTATGAAAGAGAAATTTAATGACACTAAATTTAGAAGAGATAAATAAATAATAGATTTTTAAATCTCGCAAAAAGTTATTTGAATAAAAAAAGATATTCAAATCTGGAAAATAATTAGATATTAACTTTTTATTAAATATATAAGGTTTGCATAAAAATATTTCAAAATCTGAATTAGATGATCTATTAATTGATTTTATGACCAAAATATTCATTATCCATTTTTCTATATATAGCTGAAGATATCTAGATATGTATAACTCAATTGTTCCTTTATTAAATTTTTTATTTAAGTTTAATATAGTTTCGCTAGAAAGAACTATATCATCAGAACAATCAATGGATAATTTTCCTGCAATTTCTCTAGCTTTTAAAAAAACATTTTCATTTTCATAATTTAAATGTCCCGAAATAAATTTCACTTCTTTAATACTAAATCCTAAGGAGTTTAAAAGTTTAATTATTGATTTATTGAATTTTGATAATTCATCAACAATTATTATTTCATTCCTAAAACAGACTTTTAAATTTAGAATCAAAAATTGAATAGAAAAATAATCAATGTAAATTAATTTTGACGATTTTATATTTTTCATAAATTACTTATAAGAGAT
>CESE01142469.1_pt1 | contig 16418 bp, 15 predicted proteins | sample 350271 | NCBI WGS metagenome assembly CESE01 (sample SAMEA2621536, study PRJEB7988) | marine metagenome | isolation source: saline water (ENVO:00002010), including | reverse complement strand
CAAACAAATAAGTAGAGGATTAAAAAACATAAGTGCAAATATTTTGGGTCTTACCAAATAAGTTACAGGATTTATTCCCATAACCTCAAGTGCATCAATTTGCTCTGTAACACGCATAGTACCTAAACTAGATGCAATATTAGACCCTATTTTTCCAGCTAATAACAAACTTATTATAGTTGGCGAAAACTCTAAAAGTATAGCGTCTCTAGTTGCATACCCTATTAAATAACTTGGCATCCAACTACCTTGCATGTTTGCTGCAGTTTGTAGAGTTACTACAGCTCCAACAAAAAGAGAAACAAAAACTACAAACAAAAGCGATTTAAAACCGAGTTCGTAAATTTCTTTAATCACCAATTTATACATTACCGATCTGCGTTCTGGTTTCCTAAAAACATCAGCAATAAAAATAAGAAATTTTCCTAAAGAAGCAATTAAGCCCATAGTTTGAATTTAGTATGAAAATAAGTGTAAATTTACCACTTCTACGAGTAAATAACCGATTTTTAAGCTTGATATGAGATTAATCACGATAAAAAAAATAACATTTTTCATTTTCACATTAGTAGCATCTATGCTAATCAATTCTTGTGCAACACTTAATTCGTGCGATTGCCCTGGTTTAGAAGGTAAAATATATTTTGATGAGAATTCAATAGATGCATAAATGGTAGATTGGTAAGGAAAAATATTGGTGACTTAGTTTATAATAGTAACTATTACGACAAAAAAAAGGAGCGATAAAACGCTCCTTTTTATTTACATAAAAAACAAATAATATTTAGTTGATGCTGTTACATTATGCAACACAGTCATTGTTTACTTTAGTCTTTTTAACTTCAAACTGATCTGAAGTATTATTTACACCTCCTGCTTTTAACGCTTTTTCTCCAGCAAAAAATGTTTTATGATCATCTCCAATATTTGACCCAGCCATTCGTTGATGCTTTACACAAGCAACCCCTTTTCTGATCTCTTGTCTTTGAACATCTTTTACGTACGCTAACATACCTTCTTCTCCAAAATAACCTTTAGTTAAATCGTTCATATGAAGAGCTGTAGTATGATAAGTTGGTAAAGTAATTAAATGATGAAAGATACCTGCTTCCTTAGCTCCATCAATTTGGAATGTTTTAATTTTTTCGTCTGCAAGCAAACATAATTCAGTATTGTCGTATTCTTCAGACATTAAATTATCTTTATCGTATAAAGTCAGATCTTTTCCTTTAGCAAACATTTCGTCATATGCTTGATTACGAAAGTTTAATGTCCAATTAAAAGAAGGTGAATTATTGTATACCAATTTTGCATTTGGGATAACTTCTTTAACTCTATTTACCATATGAGCAATTTGCTTAACATTTGGTGTTGGTGTTTCAATCCATAATAAATCTGCTCCGTTTTGTAGGCTTGTAATACAATCTAAGACCACTCTATCAATATTTGATCCGTCTTTAAATTTATACAAACCATTAGAAAGCCTTACTGGGCGAACTAATTTACCATTTCTTTTAAGTAGTACATCATCTTCATTAGCGTGATTAATATTAATTTCTTCAGCTTCTACAAAAGATAAGTATTGAGAAGGTAAATCTCCAGCTTCTTTACTAACTGGTAATTTTTGAGTTAAACCAGAACCTTCAGAATCTGTTCTAGCTACAATAACGCCATCATCAACTCCTAACTCTAAGAATGCATATCTAATAGCGTTAATTTTGGCAATAAAATCCTCATGTGGCACTGTAACTTTCCCGTCTTGGTGGCCACATTGTTTAGCATCAGAAACTTGATTTTCAATTTGGATTGCACAAGCACCAGCTTCAATCATTTTCTTGGTTAACAAATAGGTAGCTTCTTCATTTCCAAAACCTGCATCAATATCTGCAATAATAGGAACTATATGGGTTTCAAAATTATCAATTTGACTTTGTACATCTTCCCCTTCTTCGAATCTTCTAAATAAATCATTTAACTCAATTGCATCAGCTTGACGTAAAAAATCATAAATTTCATTTATTAATGATGGTACAGTCGTTTTTTCGTGCATAGATTGATCAGGCAAGGGCCCAAATTCTGAACGTAATGCAGCAACCATCCATCCCGATAGGTATAAATAACTTTTACTAGTTGTTTTATGATGTTTCTTAACAGCTATGATGTTTTGCTGAGCTACAAAACCATGCCAACAACCCAAAGATTGAGTGTAGTTTGAAGAGTCTACATCGTATGCAGCCATATCTTCTCTCATAATAGCTGCTGTATATTTAGCTATATCTAAACCTGTTCTAAAACGATTTTGAGTGATCATTCTAGCTGCACTTTCAGGGCTTATTGAGTCCCATGTTTTTCCGTGCTTTTGCTTTAGATTTCTTACAGTCTCTAATGCAGATTTATATTTGTTTTGTTGTAAAGTTTTCATGTTTTTAGACATCTAAGACGTTATACATTAAGTAAATAGCAAAAAATTGTTTAAATACTTGCGTAAGCTTTAATAGTTAAAAACTCTTCAAATTCATCGTTAAAAACTAATTTATCAAACAATTCAATAGCTTCCGGGAATCGTCCATTTTCGTAAAATACAGTTCCCACATAAACTTTAATTTTCGCTATTTCTTCTGGAATAAATCTATTAATCAATCGCTTGTTAATCTTAGTTCCACAAGTAAGGGATGCTTCATGCTTTAACCATTGCCAAAGTTGGGCTCTAGAAATTTCTGCAGTTGCAGCATCTTCCATTAAGTTGTAAATTGCTGCAGCTCCATTACCCATTAACCAAGCATTTAGGTACAGTATCCCAACATTAATATTTTTCCGAACCCCTTCTTCGGTGATTACTAACTCTGGAACAGCCACTAAATCGTTAGCAGAAATACAAACATCTAAACGAAGATTATCAAATTGATTTTTAGCTGGCATTACTGCATCAAAAACCTTTTGCGCTACAGCAACTAAATCTGGATGAGCAACCCAAGTACCATCGTGTCCGTTTTTTGCTTCACGAAGTTTATCTTGTACTACTTTATCTAAAGCAGCACGATTGGCTTTATCGTCATTCTTAATCGGAATTTGAGCTGCCATTCCACCAATTGCAGAAGCCCCTCTTTTATGACATGTTTGTATAAGCAATAAAGAGTAGTTACTCATAAACGGAATAGTCATTCCAACACGATCTCTATCGGACAATAAGAATTTGCTATGTAATCTAAATCGCTTTATAAACGAGAATATATAATCCCAACGGCCACAATTAAGTCCAGCACTATGATCTTTTAACTCGTAAATAATTTCGTCCATCTCGTATGCCGCGAGTATAGTTTCTATTAAAACTGTTGCTTTGATTGTTTTTTGAGGAATTGACAAATAATCTTGAGCAAATACAAATACCTCATTCCATAAACGAGCTTCTAAGTGAGACTCAATTTTAGGTAAATAGAAATAAGGAGCCGTTCCTTTTTTCAGGAGTGATTTTGCATTGTGAAAAAAGTACAAACCAAAATCTACTAATGAACCACTCATTTCTTGGCCATCTAACAATATATGACGTTCGTTTAAATGCCAACCTCTAGGACGAACGATGATTACAGCTGTTTTTTCATTTAATGTGTAAACCTTATCAGAGCCTTTTTTTATATAACTGATTGTTTCATCAACTGCATCTTTTAAATTTTGCTGCCCTTCTATTACATTATTCCAATTAGGAGAATTGCTATCCTCAAAATCGGCCATAAAGGTTTTAGCACCAGAATTGAGTGCATTTATTACCATCTTTCTACTTACAGGTCCCGTAATCTCAACTCTTCTATCTTGTAAGTCTACTGGAATTGGAGCTACTTTCCAATCACCTTCTCTTACGGAAATAGTTTCTGGTAAAAAACAAGGCATTACACCTTTGTCAATTTCTGCTTGCCTAAGCTTCCTGTCAGAAATTAATTTCAAACGCTTACTATTGAACTTCTGATGTAAAATTGAAAGGAATTCTAAAGCCTCATCATTTAATATTGACTTATTAATATTTTTTTTTATATAAACTAAAACTTTTGAGTTTGAAAGAATATTCATTTCCATATATCTGACTTTAGGTTCCTTACAAATTTATGCTAAATACTTCAGTTGTAGCGAATTTTCGCTATTATTTATTAATACGCTACTAATAAATTTTCGCTAAGCAATAAAAATACTATCTTTGAATTATGAGCGTAAATAAAGAAAAAATAAAAATTATACTTGGCTTAAAGCTAAAACAGGCACGCAAAGAGCAAAAACTATCTTTAGCGAAATTGTCTAAAAAATCGGGCTTATCCATCTCGTATTTAAACGAAATAGAAAAGGGAAAAAAATACCCAAAACCAGAAAAAATACATGCATTATCGACCGCATTAGGATTAAGTTTCGATGAATTGGTGTCTTTAAAACTGGAAAAAAGTCTTTCTCCACTCAGTACTTTAATAAAAAGCGATGTTTTAAATGACCTACCTTTAAGCTTTTTCGGAATAGACTCAAAAAAACTAGTAAACCTACTAGCCGATGCACCTACAAGAGTAAATGCCTTTATAAGTGCAATTTTAGAAATAGCGAGAGGCCATGAATTAAATAAAGAGCATTTTTATTACTCCGCATTAAGAGCTTACCAAGAGTTACATTTAAACTACTTTGAAGAACTAGAAGATAGTGTAGCGTCTTGCCTAAGGACTTACGGATTAAGTAAAAAGGGAGTTAAGAGTAAAGAGTTAAAGAAAATATTGTACGATCATTTTAAATATAATTTTGAAGATTTAGATTTACAGAAGCACAAAAACTTAAAGAGCTTGCGTTCTGTTTTAAAAACGGGAAACAAAAACACACTTTATACAAATCCAACGCTACAAGAATCACAATTACGTTTTATTCTCGGTAGAGAAATAGCCTTTAACTTTCTTAAAATAAAAGAGCGTTCCTATACATTTAGTCATCATATAGCAAAGAATTTCGACGAAGTTTTAAACAACTTCAAGGCTTCATATTTTTCAATCGCACTGCTTATTAATCAAGACGATTTACATCAAGATTTAGAAAATTTATTTGGTCAAGAAACTTTTAATCCCCTAGAAATCGAAAACTTAATACACAAATACAAAGTGTCTCCTGAGATGCTACTCCAAAGAATGACCAATATATTACCTAAGAAAATGGGTCTAAAAAACCTTTTCTTTTTACGTTTTAACAATGAAAACCAGAGCGATTATTACAGCTTAAATAAAGAATTGCATTTAAACAAGCGACACAACCCACATGGCAATAAAATTGAGGAACACTATTGTAGAAGATGGATCACTATAGAAGTTTTGGAAGGTCTAAAAAAGAGACAAGAAGAGCAAAAAGAAAATTCAAATATTATTATGGCACAGCGATCTGCTTTTATAGATTCAGAAAACGAATACTTGTGTATAGCTATCGCTAGATCCATGTACCCTACGCCAAATGCGAACAGCAGTGTAACTTTAGGCTTATTGGTAAATGACAAGCTGAAAAAGAAAATAGCCTTTTTAAAAGATCCTAAAATAATTACAAAAAGTGTAAACGCCACTTGCGAACGCTGTATATTAACGGACTGCAAAGAACGAGTAGCAGAAGCGAGCGTTGTTCGTAACATGAACAAAGACGCAGCAATAGAAGAGGAAATTAATCAACTCTTGAATTAATACTATGGAAGAGCAACAAAAAAATACGACTCCAAATCCTGAAAATTTGGGATTAATAAGCCAGTTTAGGAATCTTATTAAAAACTCATTGCAGTTGTTAAAAGTTACCTTAAAATTTAACGACGAAAACATTAACCACAACGAAGTACGGGCTAGCATATTAAAAGATATTACTTTTAAGGGGTATAACGTATGGATTTTAATTTGTTCCGTTGTTATCTGCTCAATAGGATTAAATATAAATTCAGCTGCTGTAGTCATTGGAGCAATGTTAATATCGCCCTTAATGGGTCCTATTTTAGGCTTGGGTTTATCTATAGGAACAAATGATTTAGAAAACCTAAAAGCTTCTATTCAAAATTTTCTAATTGCTTTAGGAGTTAGTTTACTAACTTCGACAATATTCTTTTTAATTAGCCCTTTGCAAGAGGCACATGCAGAGTTACTTGCCAGAACACAACCTACTTTCCTTGACGCTCTTTTAGCGACTTTTGGTGGACTAGCTGGTGTAATTGCAATTAGCAGAAAAGACAGTAGTAATGTAATTCCGGGTGTTGCTATTGCAACCGCCTTAATGCCACCAATTTGCACCGCTGGCTACGGATTAGCGAATGGAAATATGTCTTTCTTTTTAGGTGCATTATACCTTTTCCTACTCAACTCCGTATTTATTAGCTTATCTACCTTATTAATTATAAGATATTTACGTTTTCCTTTTGTTTCTTTTGTAGATAAAGCAAAAGAAAAACGAGTAAAACACTACATAGCTTTAGTGAGTTTAGTAATTATAATCCCAAGTGCCTTTCTCTTTTTTGAAGTTACTCAAGAATCTATTTTCCAAAGACGTGCAGAATACTTTACAAATGAAATTATTGAATATCGAGGTTCAGAAATCATTAATAAAAAGTTAAACTACCACAAAGAAGGCTCTTCAATAGAGGTATTTATGATAGGTAATCAGATACCAGAGGATGTTATTTGGGCTTGGGAACAAAAATTACTAAAAACAGACCTCAGCAATACAAGCTTAAAAATCATTCAAAACAAAAATAATAGCAAAGAGCTAGCTGGTACTATTGGTGCAGAAGTAAAATCGGGAATTATTAAAGAGCTTTACCAAAAGAATTTTGAAGAACTACAATTAAAAAGCAACGAAATTGACAGTCTTTTAAATGAAATAAACACATTAAAAGGATCTCAAATAGATTGGATTCAACTACAAAAGGAAATATTTATTCAATATCCAGAATTAAAATACTTATCCTTTGGCTCTACAATTCGCTTAAACGGTACAAGTATCGATACGGTGCCGACATTAATTCCAATTTGGACAGAAGAAAACAATTCTGAACAGTTAAAAAGCTGGTTACAAGTAAGATTAGGAGAAGATCAAATTCAAGTAATTGAACAAGAGAAATTTTAACAAAAAAAGTTTCTCACTACTAAATCTAATCGTTATTTTTGCAATTGTAAAACTCTACCAACCTTGAAAAACAAAATCAAAGATTACAGTCAGTTAGCAAAACTAAGACTATCTAGTACTGTAGTATTTTCTGCTTTAGTAGGTTATTTACTTGCGGTAGATGAGGTAGATTTTAAGATCCTACTTATGTTGTTGGTTGGTGGATTTATGGTAGTCGCCTCTTCAAATGGTTTTAACCAAGTTTACGAAAGAGACACCGATAAATTAATGGAAAGAACAAAAGAGCGACCAATGCCAGCAGGTAGAATGGCAACTTCCGAAGGTTTGTTGTTTTCTAGTATCCTTGGACTTATAGGAATGGTTATTCTATATTATATAAATGCAAAGTCAGCTATTTTTGGTGCAGCCGCATTAGTACTTTATGCTGCTGTTTATACTCCTTTAAAAACCGTAAGTCCTATTGCCGTATTTGTGGGTGCATTTCCTGGAGCTATCCCTTTTATGTTAGGTTGGGTAGCTGCAACAAATGAATTTGGCATAGAAGCAGGAACTTTATTTGCCATTCAATTTCTTTGGCAATTTCCACATTTTTGGGCTATTGCTTGGTTATTAGACGAAGATTATAAAAAAGCAGGAATTATAATGCTCCCTTCTGGAATAAAAGACAAGAGGAGTGCTTTTCAAGCAATGCTTTACTCTATTTGGTTAATTCCAGTATCAATAATTCCTTTTGTATTTCCTTATATTGGAATAGAAAGTAAATTACTTCTTACACCTATTGGAGCAGTACTCATTCTAGTAATGGGTATTTTCCTATACAAAAAAAGTGCCGTACTCTTAAAAAAATGCGATCAAGCTTCGGCTAAAAAATTAATGCTTGGTAGTTTAATCTATCTCCCAACTATACAAATCATCTATTTACTCGACAAATACCTTTTACAATAAATGAAAACTGCAACAGAAATTCACAAGAAAAAGACGCGTAAACCTCTATTATTTATCTCAATGATAAGCATAGTAATGCTATTTATTGGTTTTACTTCAGGTTATATTGTCCGTATGGCAGAAGGAAATTGGATGGCATTCGATTTACCTGATGCATTTTTTATAAGTACTGCTGTAATTATTCTAAGTAGTGTCGTAATTCAAAAAAGTTTACAAGCTGCTCGTGTAAATGACTTTTCAACGGTGAAACGTTTTTTAGGTATTACCTTTCTTTTAGGGCTAGCTTTTACTATTCTCCAATTTGAAGGATGGTCTCAGATGCGTAATATCGGCGTATTTTTTACGGGAGAAAACAGCAATGCAGCTGGTTCTTTTGTATACGTTATTACTTTAGTACACTTGTTGCATCTTATCGCAGGACTTATTTCTGTTTTAGTAATGTATATAAACTCTAGAAGTAATAAATATACTAACGAAAATGCATTAGGATTAGAGCTTGGTGTAATATTCTGGCACTTTTTAGGAGGGCTTTGGATCTATTTATTCTTATTTTTCTTATTTACTAGGTAAAATTAAGTATTAGCAAACCTACATCATATTTAGAAGTAGTCTAAACAATAATTTGAAGATGGAAAGCAAACAATGCATTTTTCTCTTTTAATGGAAAGACTTATCTTTGGCACGCTTAAAAAGGCATTCGGATTCGAAGCCTCAAAAAATAACTAATATAACACGCACACAAGCAATCACATAGTATGGGAGTAGAATCAACTACAGAAAGCGTTTGGCGCGGAGGTGTAAAACCTTTTAAGGCAAGTTATGGAAAAATGATGATGTGGTTTTTCCTTTTAACGGATGCCTTAACATTTTCAGGTTTTTTAGGAGCTTACGGATTTTCGCGATTTAAATATGCAGAAACTTGGCCTTTAGCAGAAAATGTATTTACACATTTTCCTGGAATTCATGGAGATCAACCACTACTCTACGTCGCCTTAATGACCTTTATACTTATTATGAGTTCGGTTACTATGGTATTAGCAGTACACCATGGAAAAAACATGGATACTAAAAAAGTAGCATGGTGGATGGGTTTCACTGTTTTAGGTGGGATAATTTTCTTAGGTTCCCAAGCTTGGGAATGGATGCACTTTATTCACGGTACTGCAGAAGGTGCTTTACAGTTAGCCGATGGAAGCATTGCTAAAGTAATTGCAGCTGGTACAGAGGTCATGGGGCAAAAGTATAACTTCGATGTTCTTAGATTAGGTACAGAGAAATTCATTACAGATCCTACCACAATAGCTACTTTAAGTACTGGAGCAGAACATGTATATGGTGCTAATATGCTGGTTAACGAATATGGTTTACCACAATTTGCTAACTTCTTCTTCTTTATTACAGGTTTTCACGGATTCCACGTTTTTACAGGAGTATTATTAAACACAATCGTCTTTATAAACGTATTGTTTGGTACTTACGAAAAGAGAGGTCATTACGAAATGGTTGAGAAAGTTGGGTTATACTGGCACTTTGTAGATTTAGTTTGGGTGTTTGTATTTACCTTCTTCTACTTGGTATAATAAGTAACTTAACAAATCTTCAACAAACAAATTAATATACTTTAGATATGTCACACGATAAACACGGCGGAACAAAACAAATTTGGTTGGTTTTTTGGATCCTTTTAGCACTTACTACAGTAGAAGTTGCTTTAGGTATTTACAAGCCTGTTAGCTACGAAATCCTTAAATGGACTTTCATTATTCTTACTTTAGTAAAAGCGTATTATATTGTAGCTTACTTTATGCACGTTAAACACGAAACTAAAGGCTTTACGTGGACTTTGGCTCTGCCAACCTTTATCTTAATACCCTACCTACTTTTTATTTTATTAACAGAAGCAAGTGATTTGATTCTATAATGAAACAAACATCTAAATATACTAAGGGGGTAGTACTATTTTTAATATTAGTACTACCCTCTATTTTGTACCTATATCTTACTTCTGGTAAACATAATTTTGTTTATCTACCTATTATTGCTAGTCAGTCGCAAAACTATATTCCTCTTTTAGATGAAAACAGGCAAGGTATTCCAGAACACCATTTTATTAGTGACTTCCCTTTAACAGAAACACTTTCTTTTAGAGACTTAGACAAGAAAATAAAGTTGGTTTTTTTCTCTAATGCTGATGATACTCTAACCAACCAGTTAATTGGCTATATGTTCGAAACTGAAGTATGGACACATTTAGGAAATTACGAAGACATTTATTTTTTAAATTTTGTAGTAGTAGATTCAGTTAACACTTTTGATGCTTCAATATTCGAACAAAATACAGTACCTAAAGATCAGTGGATTAATATACCTTTACAACAAGACTCGTTAAGAACACTATTAGACCATAACATTTTAGTTGGCGGAATACGTTTAAAAATTTTAGTTGGTGAAGAAGTAAAAGTTGGAGAGACTATTATTTGCGATAGAGAAGGAAGAATTCGATCAGGATTTAACAACAACGACAAAATGATGGATAGCTATAACAGTCTAAGTAAGTTTGAAATAAAACTTCTTAGAGACGATTTGAAAGTTTTATTAGCTGAATATCAAAGAGAATTGAAACATAAAAATGACTAGACTTTTAGCTGTCCTATTTTGCATTGCAGGATTAAGTTCTTGCAGTTCTAAGAAAAATGAAAAGCTTGCTTTTGTTGGACCTCAGCAAATAATAAATGGAGATACATTATTTCATATAGTACCTAAATTTACTTTAATAAACCAAAATAAGGATTCTATTTCGAATTCCGATTTAGCAGGCAAGGTTTATGTAGCTGATTTCTTTTTTACAACATGTCCTTCAATTTGTCCAATAATGACTAATAACTTAGTTAAAGTACAAAGAGCATTTAAAGGAATAGAAAATTTTGCTTTGGTTTCTCATACAGTAAATCCAGATTTCGACCGAGAAGATGTTTTAAAAGAATACGCTGCTAAAATGCATGCAGATACTACTAATTGGCATTTTTTAACAGGAACAAAAGAAGCTATTTACAATACTGCCTTTCATGGCTATTTTGCAAATGCTGGGGAAGATGAGTTAGCTCCAGGTGGATTTCTTCATTCTGAGTATTTCATTTTAGTTGACGGACTTGGAAGAGTGCGTTCTGGTTACGACAAACAAGGGAATGTAAAAGGTGTTTACGATGGCACAAAAGATCAGGATATACTTCAATTGGTAAATGATATTAAACGTTTATTAAAAGAAAACAAAGAAGATGGACAATAAAAAAGCAACTCGTTTAATTTACATTGTTTCTGCAGCTGTTTTAGGATTGGTCGTGTTGTTGTACAACTTACCACAGGCTGAATATATTCCTCAATTTGTAAAATATTTACCTAAGTTACATGCAAGCATCAATGCAACCTGTTTTATTCTTCTCATATTTTCTTTAAGAGCTATAAAACAAAATAAGGTTGACTTACATAAAAAATTAAATCTCACCGCATTTACACTTTCTGCACTATTTATACTATCGTATGTAACTTATCACTCATTTGGTATAGAAACCAAATTCCCAGTAGATAATCCACTTAGACCACTGTACTTTTTCATATTAGTAAGTCATATTATTCTAGCAACCTTGGTCTTGCCATTAATTTTACTATCATTTCATAAGGCAATTATAGGAGATATACACGCTCACAAAAAAATAACCAAATGGAGTATGCCAATATGGATTTATGTAACCTTTACAGGAGTAGTTGTATATTTAATGATCTCACCTTACTATAGTTTATAATGAAGAATAAAGCCCTACTAGTACTCGTTTCATTTATATTTTTTACAAATAATTTATTTGCACAGGGTTGTTCTATGTGTAAGGCTGTCGCAGAAACAAGTGTTGCTGGAGGGAATTCGCAAGGTTCTGGCTTAAATGCAGGAATACTTTATATTATGGTCTTTCCTTATATTCTAATTGGAGTTGGATTTTACTTTTGGCAAAGGCATCGCAAACAATTGCAAAAAGAACAAGAGTCTTAACATCTGTTAACAGACAAATCTACTTCAATAGTAGTATATTTGTAGAAAATTAAACAATACTACATTTATGAAGTTTTTAAGCATCCTGGCTTTTACATTTTCCTTTGCAACACTTCAGGCTCAGCAGATATTGAGCTTGGAGGATTGTATTGATTATGCTTTAAAAAACAATATTTCGTTAAAGCAAAGTGCTTTAACTATAGATCTTAATAAGACGAGTTATTTGCAATCTAAATTGCAATTGCTCCCATCTGTAAATTTAAACAGTTCGTTTAATAAAAATCAAGGACGTTATATAAACCCATTAACAAATGAGTTTATTGAGCAAGTAAGTTCATCAATAAACCTGTCCTATTCAACCAACGTAACGCTCTTTAACGGATTCAAAAATCTAAATCAAATAAAAAAGGCGGCAAATGAGCTACTAAAAAGCAAATACGATTTAGAGTCAGCTAAAAACGAACTTATTAGCACAGTAGCCTTAGGATATCTTCAAATTCTATTTAATGAAGAGCTTTACCAAATTGCAGGAAAGCAACGGGATTTAACAAAAATTCAAGAAACGAGAATTCAAATACTTCTAGATGCTGGTTCTGTGGCACGAGGAGAACTATTAAATATTCAATCTCAAATAGCCTTAGAAGAACAACAACTTATTCAAGCAGAAAATCAGCTTAACATGTCTAAGCTTCAATTGGCTCAATTGCTCGAAATACAAGATTACCAGAACCTAAAACTGGTTGCGGAAAACATAGAAATACCTACCTTCCAAATAACAGAGAATATAGAGTACGATTACAAATTAGCCCTAAGCTTACAAAGCACAGTAAAATCTTCGGAATTAGCTGTGAATACAGCTTTATATGATTATAAAACGGCAAAAGCAAATTATCTACCAACCTTGAGTCTTACGCAAAGAGCAAGTTCTTTGTACTCTGATAATGTTCAAGATATGTTTACATTTAATGAGCAAATAGACAATAACTTACAGTCTGGCTTATTTTTAAACTTGAGTATTCCATTATTTAACAAATGGGCAACAAGAACTTCTGTAGCACAGAGTAAAATTCAAATTGAGAACAGTAGATTAAACTCGCAGCAAGCTAAAAATCAGCTCCGTAAAAACATGGAACAAGCTTATGCAGATCAAATAGCTTCCTACAAAAAACATCAATCAGCACAAAAATCAGTTTTAGCTTATAAAGAATCCTTTGGCTATATAAACAATCGCTATGAATTAGGAATGGTAAATAGTTATGAGTTTAATGAGTCTAAAAATAGACTAATAAAAGCCGAGTCTGATGAGCTACAAGCCAAATACGACTTGATTTTTAAAGTAAAATTATACGAATTCTACACCAGCTTAAAGTTTGAACTATGAAAAAGAAATCAATCATAATTATTAGTTTAGTAATTCTTCTAATAGCTCTTGTGGCTGCAAAGAAAAATGGAATTATTGGCGGTGAGGATTTATTGAGTATCGAAACTGAGAATGTATTCTTAGGAACGATAATAGAAACAGTGCCCGCAAACGGAAAGATACAACCAGAAATGGAAGTGAAAATTTCGCCTGATGTATCTGGTGAAATCACTGAACTGACTATTCAGGAAGGAGACTGGGTAGAAAAAGGAGATTTACTATTGCGGATAAACCCAGAGCTTTATGTTGCTAACCTAGACCGTATGAAAGCCAGTTTAAATAATATGCAGTCTAATTTAGCACAGCAAAAAGCCCAGTTAAAAAATGCTGAACTCAACCATTTTAGAAATGGTAGTTTATTTAAGCAAGGTGCTATTTCAACATTAGAATTTGAGACGACTGAAAACACAAATGAACTTGCACAATTAGCAGTAGAGGCTACACAATTTAACGTAGAAAGCTCTAAAGCATCTTTAAAAGAAGCACAAAACAACTTAGACCGAACTTCTATTTACGCTCCTATATCTGGAACTATTTCTCGACTAAATGTAGAGCAAGGAGAACGTGTGGTAGGTACAGCACAAATGACTGGTACAGAGCTTTTGCGTATTGCAGATCTAAGCTATATGGAAGTTGTAGTAGATGTAAGCGAAAACGACATATTAAGAGTTAAATTAAATGATAATGCCGAAGTTACCGTTGATGCTTATATGAAGGATACCTTTGAAGGAGTTGTAACAGAAATTGCAAATTCTGCTAATTTATTAGGAACTTCTGCCGATCAGGTTACAAATTTTGAAGTGAAAATTAGAATTTTAAAATCTTCTTATAATCATCTTACCGCAGCTCATAAACATCCTTTTAGACCAGGAATGACAGCGTCGGTAGCTATTAAAACTCAAATAAAAGACAACATTAAATTAGTCTCTATTCAGTCTGTTACAACACGAAAAGATAGTAGTTCTGTAGAGATAAATGCTCGCGACAAATACACTAAAAACAGTTCTGAAAAAGAAGCATTTGAATGTGTATTTGTGTATTCTGATGGGCAGGTAAAGTTAGTTGCCGTAGAAACTGGAATTCAAGACGATCAGAATATAGAAATTCTCTCAGGTTTAAAGGAAGGAGACGAAATTGTAAATGCTCCTTATAGTTCTGTTTCGAAAAAATTACGAAATGGAATGAAAGTGAATCAAAGCGAAAAGGTTAAAAAGGAATAAAATGAAAATTCCATCCAGAAACAATCTGGATGGAATTTTATTAGTTTATTGGAGTATTAAATATTCAAATTAAGGAAAACTATTTTTTATAGTTCCTTCATAAGAACTTCGTACAATTTAATCATTTCCTTAATATCCTCCTTATGTACTTTTTCGTCTGGAGTGTGTACATGATCTTCTGGAGCTCCAACAAAGCACCAATCGAAAGGATAAGATGATGACTGCAATCCATTACCGTCTGAACCACCTGCATCTTCAACTTCTAACTGGTATTTAATAGAATTGTTTTTTGCAATATCTATAACCTTACGAACATATGATTTACGAGGAATACCGGAATCTCTCATCGAAATAGCAACACCCATTCCGTGTGGAACTCCTGGAGTAACCCAGGTAATATCAGAAATTAAAGCTTGACGTACATTCCAGTTTTCGTAAATATATTTTCCAATATAGCCAACTGAACCTCCACCCGTTTCTTCCCAACAAGAAAAAGCAATGACTCCATTTTCTAGAGTTTCGGCTACTTTAAGAGAGTTCCAAACACCTAAACGATTATCCATATAGCAATTTTGAATATACGATTCGTCCTCGCGCCAATTGGGCTTAAAAGTTAAATTAGTTCCTCTATCAATATCTCTATCTAACTTATAGGAAATAGCTTTAGTTTCTTCATCTACTACCAATTCTGTTTCAATAAGTCCAATAGAGTCTTCTCCAACCAATTTAATACCAGAAATTAAACGAGGACCGCCAAGCTTAACCAATTCTTTACCGTAACGAACCGTAAATCCGATAGAATCGAGATGAGCAAAAATAGCTGTTCTGGGTTCACCAAATTTCAACAATAAACAATCCTGAAACGCATCGCCATATATTAGTTCTGGTTGTACTTTCCAATTCGATTTGTTTTTTTCCACATAATCGATAATAAAATCTTTTAATGTAGATTCATCTCCTGCTGGAGCATGAATTTCCTGTAATTCTTTTAATAATCTAAAATCCATAAGGGCAATAATATTCAGCAATTAATAATAATCTTGTTATGTACAAACTCAATTAATGAGTTTATTTTGAAGTAAATAATACGAACAATTACTTATTCTTATTCTTCACAGCAACGTGGATAATCTTTTTAGTTTCAAAAAATTCTTCTTCAAAATAGTCGCTTAAATTTACAAGCGTTTTTCTATTTCCCCAAGAAGCTAATTCTGAAGTCAAATCGCCTCCTTTAAGAGCTATAATACCATTGTCAATTTTATGCTTATTGACATTTAAATACTGCTTACGAGTCCATTTCACCAAATCTATCATTGGGGCAACGGCACGGGTAATAATAAAATCGAACGAATCGTCTAGTTGTTCTGCTCGCATATGATGAGCTTCTATATTTTGTACCCCAATAGCAGTTGCAATTTCTTGTACCACTTTAATTTTCTTTCCTATAGAATCGATCAATGTGAAAGAAACTTCAGGGAAAAGTATTGCTAAAGGAATACCTGGAAATCCACCACCACAACCTAAATCCATAATTTTAGCTCCCTTATTAAAGCTTATAAACTTAGCAATAGAGAGAGAATGAAGAATATGACGCTCATATAGACTATCAACATCCTTACGAGAAATAACATTTATTTGTGCATTCCACTCTTCGTAAAGAGGTTTTAGCTGAGCAAATTGTTCTTTC
>CESE01031709.1_pt1 | contig 16447 bp, 14 predicted proteins | sample 350271 | NCBI WGS metagenome assembly CESE01 (sample SAMEA2621536, study PRJEB7988) | marine metagenome | isolation source: saline water (ENVO:00002010), including | reverse complement strand
CACTAAGTTTTTTTTCTTTAAGATGTTTAAACCTTTTAAGAATTTGTTTTCTGGTATTTCTCTGAAATTTTTAAGTGTACTAATAGAGCGATTTTTAAAGAATTCATTTTCTTTTTCACCCAATTTATACAAGAGCTTTAAGATGTTGTCTTCCAGTATTTTTCGTTGATTCTTTTTTTGCTTTCTAATTTTTGAGATGGCACCATTTTTTGGTGCTACCAACATAGAACCGATTGCAATAAATGATAAAACCACAACAATCCATGGTCCGGTAGGCATAGAAGGTGCTGTGAAAGAAATAAAAGCTCCTACTATCCCTGAAATTCCTCCAATAATAGCTGCAATAACGATCATTATTTTTAATTTATCGGTCCAAAATCTCGCAGCAGCAGCAGGCGTAATAAGCATTGCTGCCATTAAGACTACACCGACAGTTTGGATGCCAATAGCGACAGCCAAAACGGTAATAATAGAAAGTATTATCTCGAAGGTTCTAACTGGAAGTCCAATTGATTTAGCGAACTGCACATCAAAAGAAATCAAAGAAAATTGTTTAAAAAAGACAATAATAGTTGCTATCAACACCACACTAACGATACCAAAAGTAATGACATCATTTTGTACTAATGAAGCTGCTTTTCCGAACAAGAATTTATCTAATCCTGCTTGAGCTGCATTTCCCGAATGTTGAATGTGTGTTAATAAGAGAACACCTACTCCAAAAAACACAGATAATGTAAGTCCTATGGCTGTATCAGGTTTAATTTTGGAGTTGGCAGAAATATAATCGACTACATAAACAGACAGCCAACCAGAAACCATAGCACCTAGCAACAACATTAAGGGATCTTTGGTTTTGAAAATGATAAAACTTAAACAAATACCAGGAAGTATTGAGTGGGCAATCGTATCGCCAACCAATGCTTTTTTTCTTAAAAATGTAAAACAACCTACTAATGCCGAACTTGCTCCGAGCAATACTGTTCCTAATGCCACGTAACGAATATTGACATCTCTAAAAGAAAAGAATTCTACTATTTGTCCAAGAATCTCCATTATTTATTCTCCCTAGCAGGGAATTGTTTTTCTTTCATTAAATCACCTATTTTAGATAGTAAGGTCAATTTACCACCATAAGTTTCTTGTAATAATTCTGTGGTAAACACCTTTTCGGTTGGACCTGAAGCAACCAATCTAGTATTTAATAAGAGTGTCCAATCGAAATAATCGATGGCAGATTGTAAATCGTGATGAACCACAATAATGGTCTTACCTTCTTTGCGCATCTCCAATAAAAGATCAACAATAGATCTTTCTGTAGCGGCATCAACTCCAGCAAAAGGCTCATCCATTAAGTAAAGATCCGCCTCTTGAGCCAATGCTCTTGCTAGAAATGTTCTTTGTTGTTGACCCCCAGAAAGTTGAGATATTTGCCTGTTAGCAAAATCGAGCATATTCACTCTTTTCAGACTTTCATAAGCAATTTCTTTATCTTTTTTTGATAATCTACTTAGTAAACTCCTTTTACCATACCTCCCCATTAAAACAACATCTAAAACACTTGCCGGAAAATCCCAATCAACAGACTCGCGTTGTGGAACATAGCTTATTTTGTGCCTTACGTTGTCTAATGTATCATTGTAAAGTTTTACATAACCACTACCCTTAGGAACAAGATTCATAATGGCTTTTATAAGCGTAGATTTTCCGGCACCGTTTGGACCAATAATTCCTACCAAATTTCCGTAAGGAATGGTAAAATCGATATCCCAAAGCACTGGCTTTTTATCGTAACTTACAGTAAGGTCATGAACTTCTAATACAGGTTTGTCTACTTGAATATTCATAATTTAATTTTTTAGTATCAGGTATTAGTAAAATCGTTACACTATTTCAAGGCTTCTACAATAGTTGTTACATTGTGTTTCACCATACCAATATATGTTCCTTCTGGTTTATTTTCTGCTCCCATAGCATCGGAATAAAGAGTTCCCCCAATTATAACCTGATGTCCTTTGTCTTTACATCCTTCCATTACTGCTTTTATGGATCTGTCGGATACGGAGCTTTCAACAAATACTGCTTTGATTTTATTTTCGGTAATAAAATCAACCATAATAATCACATCTCTTAATCCGTATTCGGCTGCAGTAGAAAGACCTTGTAATCCTTTAACCTCCATGCCATATTCTCTTCCAAAGTAACCAAAAGCGTCGTGTGCCGTAATTAATACTCTTTGTTTTTCTGGAATAGTATTAATTTGCTCGGTAGTCCATGAATGTAAAATAGTTAATTCTTCTACATGTTGCGCGGTATTTGCTTTATAAAAAGAAGCATGAGCTTGATCAATTTCAGCAAGATTTTTACCAATAAATCGTACTACATCTGTCCAAAGTTGAACGCTGAACCAGATATGAGGATCAAAATTGCCCTTAAATTCAGTGGTAGCTCTTAATTGTTTATTTGTTAAGCCATTATAAATAGCAATTACTGGTTTTTTAGCACTCATTTGAGCCAAAACTTCTCCCATTTTCCCTTCTAAATGCAAACCATTGTAAAAGATCACATCAGCATTCAATAACTTTTTTATATCACTTTGTGTTACCTTGTAAAGGTGAGGATCAACTCCTGGTCCCATTAGAGATATCACTTCAGCACTATTACCAACAATATTGGTTACAGCATCACCAATCATTCCGGTAGTGGTAACTATAGTTAGTTTTTCTTTAGCTATTTTATTCGTGGTCTCATGTCTGCATGAAGAAAGTGTGGTAGATAAAACAAGTACGATTATTAGTATACTGCGAAAAATAATTTTGTTTTTCATGTCTATTTTGACTTTTTTAAAATTAGGTTAGTAATGCTTGGTTTAAAATTCTTATGCTAAATCTATTATTGAAGGAGATGGACATTTAAAGATAAAATCCATTCCATCATAACACGCCTATTAATATGTTTTTTGCTACGTCTAAACTAATGTGTCTTTGTACAGTATCGATCATAATATCAATAGAATTATCGAAATCATTAAATTCTAAAACTACTACTTGAGTACCAATAGAAATATTCAATTTATCTAAATACTTTAAAAAACTAGGCTCATCCATTTCTACAGCTACAACTTTGCCTTTAGACGAAAGTTTGAGTTCGCTTAAAGGTATTGCAGTCGTTTCAGGGAATTCTCCACGTGCATTTGGGATAGGATCTCCGTGTGGATCGTAATTTGGATGTTCTAAAAAGATGTCTAAACGAGCTACTAGCTCGGGAGATTCTATATGCTCCAATTGTTCCGCTATATCGTGCACTTCATCCCATTTAAAATGAAGATGATTAACTAGAAAAACTTCCCAAAGTCTATGTTTACGAACTATATGAACAGCTAAAACCACACCTTCTTTTGTAAGCGAAACACCTTGGTACTTTATATAATTTACTAAATTTTTTTCTGATAACTTTTTTACCATATCAGAAACCGAAGATGCTTTAGTTTGCAATTCTTCTGCAATGGAATTTGTAGAAACACTATGCTGTTCCTTACCCGACAATTTGAATATTGCCTTTAAATAATTTTCTTCTGCTTGACTAGGCATAATGCTTTATTTATAGTTGCAAAAATAGTCTTTTCAATTTAATTAACATAATTTTTAGACTTATCTAAATATATAAGTCTAGGGTAACCTAGAAAAAGCAAGTATATTATACTCCCAGGACAATAGTAATAGCCCTAGAAGGTTGCAAAAATCTATTACCACCATAACCAGAAAAAAATGTTTTAAAAAGAGCCTTAGTAGAATTAATAATGGGACTTAATTTTAGAGCGGGTAATTTACTTCCACAAATAGGGATTGTAAATGCAAACCACGATTCTCCAAAATAGGATGTTGTAGATCGTCCGCATTCATCTACCTTAATTATTCCTTAAACTTTATCGGAAGTAGGTTTTGATTTTTTTTGGGAAGTTTTATTTGGGTAATAGCAACCTTTCATACGATGCCTATATTGTAAATGGATTACAAGATGGAGTGGTATTAAATGATGAAGGAATTACTTCAATACCTTCAGGTAAAAGTGTGGACTCTTTTGATAAGGACAATAATGGGACTCAGATCTACAAGGGACGAATTGCTATTAGCAATGGTAAATTGGGGGAGTTTGGATTAGCCTATTGTGGTGGAGTTTACAACGGTTATCTTATGGAAGTAGAAGAAGTAGATGAAAAAAGACGTTTACACCTAATTGCATTCGACTTTAACACCTCTTACCAAAACTAGAAATAAAAGGTGAATATGAGAGGTCCGAATTGAGGTAGCAGAACATATAGACGAGAATTATGGAACATAATAGTGATTTTATATAGGCTAATTACCCCATAATTCAGAGAGCATTATTTGGCTATACGAATGCAAAAATAAAGGCTGCGGTAAGAGCTGAAGCTATAGATTTAAACCAAGGTACTTTTAAATTAATTTACCATAAATAACTAAAATTGAAGGCAATAAAATTGGCAACGAAATTAAAGCCTTTGTATTAGATATAATTTCTGTTCTTCACCAGCGACAACTTTAAGAACTAACTATCGCAAACACTGGTCAACAAATATTTTAAATAATTATCCAGCACTTATGGCAGGATTCCAGTTTGACTTTGCTAGTTTATTTTAATGGTAAATAGCACTTCTGATGAATATCAGAATAGTAAAATATAAATATTTGTTACTAAGTAGCACAAAAAATGTTTGTTGTTTTCTTTTCCTTGATGAAAACAAAAGCTCGGGAATAAAAAACGAAACAAATATCTTTTTGTTAACGACCTTTTGACCTAAGGACTATTTTAACTTATTTCCTGAGTGAAACAATCTTCAAAATAGATAAAACTTACAATGTCCTTTAATCTTAGGGACAAACATATAGTAAAATTAGAATTTAATAATGTTTACCTCAATTTGTAAATGAATATCAAAAACCTCTTTTATTGATTTTTGAATATTCTTTGATAATTGGAAAATCTCATCTCCTGAAGCACCGCCGTAATTAACCAACACTAAAGCTTGATTTTTATGCACGCCGTAATTATCAATTACTTTTCCCTTCCAACCGGCTTTTTCTATAAGCCAACCTGCGGGAATTTTAACCTCTGCATCGTTAATTGGATAAGAAGGAATAGTTGTAAATTGCTTTTGAAGTTTTTGAAATTTGGTTTTTAAAATAACAGGATTTTTAAAAAACGAACCTGAATTTCCTATTTCAACGGGATCTGGTAATTTAGATTTTCGTATAAATATAACGGCATCACTTACTTGCTTTGGGCTAGGATACTCAATGCCATTGTCATTTAAAACCTGCTTAATAGCACCGTAATTTACAGTGACGACTCCATCTTTAGCGAGTTTAAAAGTTACTGATAATATTATATATTGACCTTTGAAAATATTCTTAAAAACAGACTCTCTATACCCAAATCCGCATTTAGATTTAGAAAAAACATGTACCTCTTTTGAGCTAATATGATAGGCTTCTAATTCAAAAAATACATTTTTTAATTCTACGCCGTAAGCTCCAATATTTTGCATTGGAGCTGTGCCTACATTTCCAGGAATTAAAGACAAATTCTCAATTCCATTATAGTCATTTTCTATACTCCACAATACAAAGTCGTGCCAATTTTCTCCAGCTTGAACTTTCACATAATCATTGGCTAATACCTCTATTCCTTGAAGCTCAATTTTAAGAACCAATCCATTAAAATTGCCACATAACAGGACATTACTTCCGCCACCTAAAATTAATTTGGGTAAAGATAAAAATTCTGGCTCTGCGTAAATTTGTCTTAAATCTGATCTCGTATTAATAATTACAAAATACCTTGCAGTACATTCAATTCCAAAAGTATTGTAGGGTTTAAGGGATACATTTTCTAAAACTTGCATATTTAAATGGGCTAAAAAAATAAATTAGTTACTTAAACTCAATAAAGCCAAACGATAAGACTCTAAGCCGAAACCACTAATACTGGCTTTGCATTTAGCTGCTATTAACGAATTATGTCTGTATTCTTCTCTAGCAGCTGGCTGAGAAATATGTATTTCTATGCAAGATGTTTCTACAGCTGCAATAGCATCGGAAATAGCTACAGAAGTATGTGTATAACCACCAGCATTTAGGAGTATTGCATCAAAAGCAAAACCAAATTCTTGTATTTTATCTATCAACTCTCCTTCAATATTACTTTGAAAATAATGAATAGTCATCAAAGGGAATTCACTTTTTAAAAGCTCTAAATAGTCTTCAAAAGTTGTAGTGCCATAAACAGAAGGCTCTCTTTTACCTAAAAGATTTAGGTTAGGACCGTTAATTATAATCACTTTCATGAGCTACTATTGAGTTAGGACTTGCCAGCAAACACAAATTGATTTCTTTTGAATACGATTGTGTTTATACTGCGTTTCTTATATTTGCCATTAGTTGGCTAAGATAACAAATGAACTGGAAAAGAGCTTTAGTAGAATACCGTAATTACCTCGTCTTAGAGAGGGCTTTGGCAAACAATACAATTGAAGCCTATATTCGTGATTTAAATAAATTAAACACTTTTTGTTTCTCGAAGCTTGCGATTATAGATTGCACTAAAGTTACTACAGAAAACATTAGAGAATTTATTATAGAATTACACGAACAACAAGCGTCGAGTAAATCGCAAGCCAGAATTCTATCGAGTTTAAAATCATTTTACAATTATTTAGAAATTGAAGAATGTATTACTCTAAATCCATTTTCTAAAATAGACAGTCCTTCCATAGAACGAAAACTGCCCGATACGCTAAGTCTTGGTGAAATTGATGAAATCATAAAATCAGTGGATTTATCTGCCAATTTTGGCGAAAGAAACAGAACCATTTTAGAAACTCTTTATTCCTGTGGCTTAAGAGTTACAGAATTGGTAAACTTACAATGTTCTCGTTTATTTTTAAACGATGGTTTTTTAATTGTTTTAGGAAAAGGATCTAAAGAACGCCTAGTACCTCTTAATAAAACACTTATTACTTACCTAAAAAACTATTTGCAATTTATTAGAGCTCATCAAACAATAGCAACAGGACACGAAGATTTTGTATTTTTAAACAACCGAGGTAAACAACTTACTAGAGTTATGATTTTTACCATTGTAAAAAAACAAACCACTATTGCTGGAATCACAAAAAAGGTTAGCCCACATACTTTTAGGCATTCTTTTGCTTCGCATTTACTTGCAGGAGGTGCCGATTTACGAGCAATCCAAAGCCTCTTAGGACACGAGAGCATAAGTACCACAGAAATATACTTACACGTAGATCGTAAGTTTGTAAGAGAAGAAATTATAGCACACCACCCAAGAAAATGATTCGATTCCCACACCCCAATATTTGGAAGCTTTTTATCATAAAAGGAACTTTATGGTTTATGATTATCATGCCAATCATTGTTTTGTTTTTTCAAGACAATGGACTGAGTCTTCAAAGCATTATGATTCTTCAAGCTTGTTATTCTTTATCGGTTGGACTTATGGAAATTCCGTCTGGTTATGCCGCAGATATTTTAGGTAGAAGAAAAACACTCATTTTAGGCTGTGTTTTAGCCTTTTTAGGATTTAGTCTTTTTTCTATTTCTTATGATTTTTGGTGGTTTTTAGTGGCTGAAATATTACTTGGCTTAGGAAATAGCTTCATTTCGGGTGCAGACACCGCACTTATGTACGACAGTTTACTAGAAGTTAAAGCAGAGGATCGATTCTTAAAATACGAAGGACGCAGTATTTCTATTGGAAATTTCTCTGAAGCTGCCGCAGGTATTTTAGGTGGATTCTTAGCCGCAATTTCTTTTCGTTATCCTGCATACGCACAAGTTATAGTAGCATTACTAGCCATTCCTTTTGCTATAAGTTTAACAGAGCCAATGGTACATAAAGAACGTTTAAAAAGCTCCTGGAAATCAATATTTAAAGTGGTTCATTTTTCACTTGTAGAACACAAAACGCTACGTACACACATCATCTACTCCTCTGTAATTGGTGTAAGTACCTTAATGATGGCTTGGTTGGCACAACCCTTTTTAAAAGACATAGGTGTGAACATGAAAAACTACGGACTTGTTTGGGCTTTGTTAAATATTATTGTTGGTGTTTTTGCATTTAATGCACATACCTTAGAAAAGCGTTTTACAGAATTTACAAGCCTGTATTTAATCGGTTTTATTACCGTGAGTACCTATTTTTTTATTGGGAGCCACATGAGTTATTTTAGCCTTTTAATTCTGTTCATTTTTTACGCTAATCGCGGATATGCAACTCCATTATTACGCAATTATATAAATAGATATACCGAATCTAATGTTCGAGCTACGGTTATGAGTGTTCGAAGTTTCATCATTCGTATTAGCTTTGCCATAATAGCACCATTTATAGGGTGGATTGCCGACAATCAAAGTTTAAACTATGCCTTTTACACCATGGGAATAGTAGGAACAATCGGAATTACTTACTGTTTAATATGGTTTTATAAAAATAAAGAAATAGACTTGAAATAGGGGGGAAAGTCAAAATAGTCTTTATGTCTAAAGGTCTTTTAAAGACTAGGTTGAAATAAGTTTTGAGTTTGGAAAACTATTCACCTTATTATTCCACGAAAATAGTTGTCGGTAAATGGGAGGTCAGGTTTTTAGACTTTTCAATTCTCCGAATTAATCGATTTATCGTTTCTGCTTGGTCATCCACTAGCTTAAATTTCTATTATTTGTTGGAAAAATGTTCATTTTTTTCAATTAGATAGAATGTTTCGCTAAAAAAATGTTGGCGTGCAGGAGGCTAACTATTTTTTTACCTTGTGTTCTAGGCAACAATTACTATTTATTTCATTTCTCATATTGTATATTATTTATTGAAGATAAAATAGGCAATTTGATATGAAAATTTACTGCGATTATTCTGAATACAATTACTGCTAAGACACCAATGATCTCTGAAAAAAGACTTTGCAGTTCGAACTTTAGACATAACAAATAAATAACCCCACCCAGAACACTTGCTAAAGCATAAATATCTTTACGAAAAAGCAATGGAATTTCATTAATTAAAACATCTCTTAGGACACCACCTAATGACCCTGTAATTGTGCCCATTATTACGCCAACCCAAAGAGGTAAACCAGCGTCAAGGCTTTTACTTATGCCAACAATAGTAAATAAACCAAGACCAATAGCATCAAAAACAAATAGGGTATTGCCCCATTTAAATAGTTTTTCTTTGAGAAATATAACTGCTATTAGAGCAATTCCAGTGATAATTAGGTAAATTGGGTCAAGTATCCAAAAAGGAGTTACACCAAGCAAGAGGTCTCTCGTTGTACCACCTCCAATTGCAGTTATTAGTCCAATAACATATGCGCCAAACAAGTCAATATTTTTACCCGAAGCCAACCTTATACCACTTATTGCAAATACAAAGGTTCCTAGGAAGTCAAGAATGTTTGGGAAATTTAAACTTAAAATATCTAACATATTATTACTACTTTTTTATAATTACTAAAGCAGACGTTACTTGCCTATAACACATTCGTGATCGATTAGATAAGAGGAGTTTTACATCAAATATATCACAGAACCGCGCTTGAAAGTCTCCCACCATACACCGCTCTTCTAAAATCGGTTAAACTAAAGGCTCATCGTGCTAAATTTGACCAAATATAATCAATATTAGCAAATACCTTCGCTCAATTTTCATTACAGAAAATCAGCTCTACTAGGAAATGGTCTGCCACTAATTAACAATTGATATTCAGCCTCTAGTACTTATCAGACATTTCTGTTAGCTCCATTTCTTGTATTTCATATCTCAAATAAATTATTTGAAATTTAAAATAACACCGCTAACTTATAAGGGGCTAAACTATACTGGTGTATTTATATATACTCAAATGTACATAAATAATAAAAAACCTAAAGGGTTTAAATAAAATCAAAACTATTTTTACAACATGAGTGAAATTTCAGTTGTTTTAATAGAGTTATGACCGAGTAGATGTTGAAGACTGCCAATAACAAGAGCTGATTTTAGTAACTGATTGGCAAAACTATGTTCGAGTATATGCGACGAAACAGCGATTAAGAAAATAAAGCGGCTTCAGAAACCTCAGACGGACAAGGAAGGAGATTAATTCTAAAATAAACTATTTCCCACTCCCTTTTATATTTAGTTCCTGACCAATTTCATCAAGAAAAAGAAAACAATAAATGTTTTTTGTCCTGTAACTTACAAGCATATTAGGTAATTGGGAATGCGAAATTAATTCACTAATTTTGAATCAAATTTAAACACCATGAAAACAATCTATACACTTTTAATTATTTCTTTAAGCTGTACATTCTATAGTAGTGCTCAAGATAAAGAAGTATCTTTATATTTAAACCATTATTATAATGGTGAGACTTTAGATTTAGACGATACTTTAAGCTTTGATGACGGTAGAAATTACAAGATTTCTCGCTTAGAATATTACCTTAATATAAACACTTTACGTGCTACTAATGGTGATTCTATTGTATATCCAGGTGAATTTTACACCGCAGAAGACGATCTTATAAATTATTCGGGCAAGCAACTATTAATAAATACTGAGAAGCACAAATACGCTTTAGGGTTTTATGAAATTTCAGATTTAAACGCCATGGAATTTCACATTGGAGTTCCGCAAGAAATAAACCTTCAAGATCCTGCTATTTGGCCTACTTCTCATGCTTTAGCACCTAAATATCCAAGTATGCATTGGGGTTGGGCTGCAGGTTACCGATTTCTTGCTTTAGAAGCAATGATAGACAAAGATTCGGATGGTTTATTTGAATTTCCCTTAAACTACCACGCTGTAGGAGATGCACTTTATAGATCTGTAAATCAAACAATAAGTACCGTAGAAACTGAAAGTGAAATCATCATATATTTAGATGTAAACTACGAGAAACTATTTACGGGTAATAATACTTCTGCTGGAGGAATATTTCATGGGGCACAAGAACAAGTTGTGGGCATAATGGATAATTTCGCTACGAACAATGTATTTACAAATACAGCGAATTTAAGAGTAACCAAGCTTGCATTATCAAACAAAATAACTCCTAATCCTTTTTCTAATTACCTTCGAATTGAAATAGAAGAACCAAGTACAATAAAAGTATATTCTCTTTTAGGAAAACTTGTTTACCAAGCTGTTTTATCCGTGGGTACAACAAACCTTAATACCGCTAAATTTAAAACAGGTATTTATATGGTTCAAATTGAAACTAAAAACAGCATTAATAGCTTAAAACTTATAAAAATTTAGATTGTAATGAAATTGATTCTTGGTTTTTGCACACTATTACTCCTCATTTCTTGTGAGGTAGATGCACCTATCATCAAGCATTACAAACTCGAAATTCCCGAGGGATTCCCAGAGATTAAATACCCATCAGATAATCTACCTACTGCCAAAAGAGTTGCTTTGGGCAAACGGCTCTTCTTCGACCCTATACTCTCCAAAGACAGTACTATTTCGTGTAATTCTTGTCATTTTCAGGAGTATGCTTTTGCCGATAATAAAGCTGTGAGTCCAGGAGTAGAAAACGCAATGGGCAACAGAAACGCTATGAGTTTAGCCAATTTAGCTTACGCAGATTTCTTACTGCGTGAAGGTGGAGTGCCAACTTTAGAAATGCAAGTACTTGTACCTATTCAAGATCATAACGAGATGGATTTTAATATTGTACGAGTAGCAGAGAGGATGCAATTAGACGCTACTTATAGAGCCCAAAGTATTGAAGCTTATAACAGAGAACCAGATTCTTTTGTAATTACACGAGCTATTGCTGCATTCGAAAGAACCCTTTTAAGTGGGCGTTCTAATTACGATAAGAACAGAATGACGGGAGAAGAGAGAAAGGGGAAAGCTCTTTTTTTTAGCGATTCTTTAGCCTGTTCTTCCTGTCATGGAACATTTTTGTTCACTAATCAAGAAATAGAAAATAACGGTTTATACCGACAATACCCCGATTCTGGAACGTATATACTAACACATTTACAGGAAGATATTGGCAAGTTTAAAGTTCCTACCTTAAGAAACATAGAACTTACAGCTCCTTATATGCATGATGGCTCAGTGAGTAATCTCGAAGACGTTATTTCGCATTACGAATCTGGCGGAAAAGGACATTTTAATCAAAGTCCTGTTCTAAAAGGTTTTGCATTAAATAGTGAAGAAAAAGCAGACCTAATCGCTTTTCTTTTTTCTCTAACAGATGAGGACTTTATTTCAAACAGTAATTTTGTACAATAAGGAAGAAATCCTATTCTTAAAAATTCAATTTCCTTATTTTCGCCAAATCTAAAGCCAAAAAGCTAATGAAAAATAGTCTATTCCTTTTCTTTCTAATTCTCCTATCTTGTGATTCTAGCCAAAAAAAAAACATATTAGTTAGTAATTACGGCTATACACAAGGTACAACCTATAGCATTCGCTATATGAGCAAAAATGGCTTAGACTACCAGAACCAAATTGACAGCGTTCTTAAGGAAGTTGATTTATCTATGTCTACTTATATAGAAGAATCTTTGATTAGTAAGATTAATAAAAATGAATCTATGCTAGTAGATTCTCTATTTGTTAGAGTGCTTAAAGAGGCACTTATAATAGCAGAAGAAACACAAGGTGCTTTTGACCCAACCCTAGCTTCTATTGTAAATTATTGGGGATTTGGATTTGAAGAAATAGCTCAAAAAGACGAAACGAAGCTAATTGAATTAATGTCTTCGGTAGGTTATAAAAACTTGAGTTTAAACGACACAATTCTTATTAAATTAAACCCAAAGACCCAAATAGACTTTAATGCAATTGCTCAAGGATTTACAGTAGATTTAGTTGCAGAGCATCTCCAAAAAAAAGGTGTTTATAATTATATGATTGAAATTGGTGGAGAACTAAGATGTAACGGACTAAATGCTGATGCTGAACTTTGGCGAATTGGTATAGACAAACCTTCGGAGAAAATTCAAGAAGATCGTTTTCAGGCAATTGTTGAAGTTGATAATAAATCGGTTGCAAGTTCTGGAAACTATCGAAAATTTAAAATTGATTCTGTAACAGGGATGAAATACGCACATACTATTAACCCAGAAACTGGAAGACCTGTACAAACTAATTTACTAGGTGTAACTATAATTACAGAATCGTGCATGCGAGCTGATGCAATTGCGACAGCTTGTATGGTTATGGGATTAGAGAAAAGTAAAATTTATTTAGAGAAACATCCTGAAATTGATGCCTTATTTATTTATTCCGATCCTAAAGGAAATTGGCTGCAATACCAAACAGATGGGTTTGAGAAAATGACTACATACAACAGTAATGATTAAATTTAGTGAAGAAAAATAATTTGACAATTTAAATCGACTCATTTCCCTTTCGAAAACTAAGTATAACTTAGTCTAAGAAGCAACAACTAGCAATAAACAAATGAAAATAGTATTCGCAACGAACAACCCAAACAAGCTTAAAGAAATACAAGCTTTAATGCCCTCGGGAATAGAAATTATAAGCTTAAAAGAAATTGGCTGCACAGAAGACATTCCAGAAACAGGAAAGACTTTAGAAGCCAACGCTTTTCAGAAAGCACGCTATTTAAAAGAAAAATACGGTTACGACTGTTTTGCCGACGATACGGGATTAGAGGTAGAATCTTTAAATGGTGCTCCAGGAGTTTATTCTGCTCGTTATGCAGGTTCTCAAAGATCTGCTGAGGATAATATGGCGAAAATACTTAACGAACTTAATGGAACTAAAAACCGAAAAGCTCAGTTTAGAACAGCCATCGCATTAATTCTAAATGGCGAAGAACAGCTTTTTGAGGGTTTCGTAGAAGGATATATTAGTGAAGCCAAACAAGGAGCCAAGGGTTTTGGTTACGATCCAATATTCTTACCCGAAAACGAAACAAGAAGTTTTGCAGAAATGAGTTTAAATGAAAAGGGAGCTATAAGCCACAGAGGAAGAGCTATAAGGAAATTAGTAGTGTTTTTAAAGAATCAATAATTGTTTTTTTGCTTAAGCGTTTTAATGCAGGATAAAAAACATTAAGCTTATCCGATAGATTACACGATATTGTAATAATCGTATATTTTGAAAATTAATACATAGAGAAAAATAAGTCAGAATAGTCCTTATGTCAAAAGGTAATTGATGGACTGGGTAGAAAAAGTTTTAAGTTTAAAAAAAGTCAATGTGTCAAAAAGTGGTTAACAAAATTAATTTCAGTTTCCTTTTTTATTCCCGACCTCTTTTATTTTAGTTAAAGAAGCGTGTAAAATGAGCGTAGCAAAATGCTGTTTGAGCTTGCCGACCAAAGGAAGGCTAGTGTTTCATTTTGGTAGCCATTTTAAAGTATCTGGAACTTTAAGAAAGAAAATATTCATGATTTTTCGTTCTTTTCATCAAGGAAAAGGACTACCACAAATAATTTTTGTCTTGAATCGTAACCGACAAGCATAATAACTTTTTAAGCTAAAAACAAAGTTCCTAAAAAACAGCTAAATTGTTAATATCTTAAAGTCCCAAAAAACACAAGATTTAAAAACATCTTATATATTTGAAACTCTTGTAAAGAACTAGAAACGCTATGGGAAATTTCATTGTATCGGCACGTAAATACAGACCACAAACCTTCGACACCGTTGTAGGACAGCAGTCTATAACCAATACTTTGAAAAACGCTATTGTTAATAATCACCTAGCACAAGCCTTTTTATTTTGCGGTCCTCGTGGCGTTGGTAAAACAACCTGTGCACGTATTCTCGCTAAAACAATCAACTGTTTTAATATTAGTGAGCAAACGGAAGCTTGTAATACCTGTGAGTCCTGTACCTCGTTTAACGAGCAACATTCTTTTAATATTCACGAGCTAGATGCAGCCTCCAACAATTCTGTAGAAGACATCCGTACTTTAATAGAGCAAGTGCGAATTCCACCACAAGTAGGAGATCGCAAAATCTATATTATAGATGAGGTACATATGTTGTCTAAATCTGCCTTTAATGCATTCTTAAAAACATTAGAAGAACCTCCAGCGCACGCAATATTTATTTTAGCCACTACCGAGAAACATAAAATCATACCTACTATACTTTCTCGTTGTCAGATTTTCGACTTCAAAAGAATACAGGTAGAAGATGTAGTTTCTCACCTTGCTGCAATTTGCAAAAAAGAAACTATAGAATTTGAGCCAGACGCCTTACATATAATAGGACAAAAAGCAGATGGTGCTTTGCGCGATGGACTTTCTATATTCGATAGAATGGTTAGTTTTAATCAGGCTAAAATCACCTATAAAGATACTATCGAGAACCTAAATATTCTGGATTATGACTATTATTTTAAAGTGGTGGATCAGGCATTAAAACAAGACATCCCTTCTTCCCTACTTACCTTTAACGAAATACTTCAAAAAGGCTTCGACGGACATAACTTTATTAACGGTTTAGCAGAACACCTTCGTAATGTACTCGTTTGTAAGAATCCACAAACAGTAGAATTACTTGAGGTAGGATCCACGATAAAACCGAAGTACGTAGAACAGGCGAATACTTGTAATCAAGACTTTATTTTAGGAGCTTTAGAAATATGTAACGAGTGCGATATACACTATAAAGCAAGTCGAAACCAACGACTACTTTTAGAGCTTGGTTTAATGCAAATTTGTTCTCTCTCTTCCGAAGGAGGACTAAAAAAAAAACGCCGTAAGTCATTCATCTTAACGCATACCTTATTTGTAAATCCTACAAATAAGGGAGTTATTGCTCCTATAAAAACAATTGTAAAAGAGAAAATTAATAAAACATATACCCAAGCCTCTACTCCTACTGAGGCTATAAGTACTCAAAAAGTAATTCTTAAAAAGTCGAACCCTGCATTTATCAATAAAATAAAAAAAGGAGGTCTGTCTGGATTATCTATCAACCAATTTCTAAATAAAAAAGAAACGAGTACTAGTGAAGTAGAATACCAAGTAGCAACTGGAGAATCGAGATCCGACTTTCATCAAGAACAATTGAACCCACTTTGGTTAGAGTACGCTAAAACGATAGAGTCCAAAGGAAAAATATCCTTATTCAGATTATTTTCAGATCAATTACCTAAAATAGGTGAGAACTACCTACTCCACTTCCCGGTAGAAAGTCAAGCTTTAGCAGATGATTTACAAGTTGAAAAACCAGAATTATTATCTTTTTTAAGAAAGAATCTCAACAATTATGGAATTAATATAGATTTCCCAATAATTGAAATAGAACATACCAAAATGCTCTATACAGCCCAAGATAAGCTGAAGCATATGGCAGAGAAGCACCCCAAGCTTATGTATCTTAAAAAGTTATTGGATCTGGATTTAACCTAGAATAA
>CESE01014170.1_pt1 | contig 16463 bp, 15 predicted proteins | sample 350271 | NCBI WGS metagenome assembly CESE01 (sample SAMEA2621536, study PRJEB7988) | marine metagenome | isolation source: saline water (ENVO:00002010), including | reverse complement strand
TATCAACCATCCAAACGAGATTGTTGAATTAGACCAAAAAATTAACGTTGTAATCTTAGACTTCGATGAAGCTAAGACTAGAATACAATTAGGTCTGAAACAACTATCTGCTCATCCATGGGATGCTCTAGATCAAGAGTTGAAAATTGGTGACCGTGTTAAAGGAAAGGTTGTTGTAATAGCTGACTACGGTGCGTTTATCGAAATTTTACCTGGTGTAGAAGGATTGATTCACGTTTCTGAAATGTCTTGGTCAACTCACCTAAGGTCTGCACAAGACTTTATGAAAGTTGGTGCTGAGGTAGAAGCTGAAATCTTAACTTTAGATCGTGATGACCGTAAAATGTCTCTTGGTCTTAAGCAATTAACTACAGACCCTTGGGCTGATATTTCTGAAAAATACCCTAGTAAATCTAAACATACAGGTATCGTTCGTAATTTCACTAACTTCGGTGTGTTTGTTGAATTAGAAGAAGGTGTTGATGGTTTAGTTCACATTTCTGACCTTTCTTGGACTAAGAAAGTGAAGCATCCATCTGAATTTACTTCTATCGGAGCTAATTTAGATATCGTTGTTCTTGATTTAGATACTGAAAACAGAAGATTATCATTAGGTCACAAGCAGGTTGAAGATAACCCTTGGGATACTTATGAAACAATCTTTGCTGAAGGTTCTGAACACGAAGGTGAAGTAACTGAAGTATTAGATAAAGGTGCTACCGTATTGTTTAAAACTGAAGGTGTTGAAGGGTTTGTTCCTGGAAGACATTCAGAAAAAGAAGACGGAACGAAAATAGCAAAAGGTGAAATGGTTAAATTCAAAGTTATTGAATTTAACAAAGGATCTAGAAAAATCGTTTTATCGCATACTATCTTCTTCAAAGAAGCTTTAGCTTCTGAGAAAAAGTCAACTTCTAAAAATGTTAAAAACATCCAATCTAAAGTCGAAAAATCTACTTTAGGTGATATTGATGCATTAGCAGCTTTAAAAAGTAAACTAGAAAAAGGAGAATAATTTAATCCTTTTTTAAATACCTAAAGCCTCCGATTTTTTTCGGAGGCTTTTTTTTGTTATATTAAAAGGAGTCATTTTATTAAATACGAAATACTATTTAGGTGTCTTTAGTTTACTCTCCGTGATCATCAAAGATACTTTAGCGTCTGATAAAAAGCCAAATCAAAAATAATAAAATCATCTAATCTAAATTGAAAATCTACTTTTAGAAGATGTTTATGTTTTAGCTGCATAAAATAAACTAGAAAAAGGAGAATAATTTTGATTCTTTTTTAAATACCTAAAGCCTCCGATTTTTTTGGAGTTTTTTTTTGACCATTTGTGTAGAAGAATTCAGAATAACAATACTATATTTGTTGCTATGGGCGAAAAAATACTATTCAATCATAAAGAGCTAGACTTAAGCGTAAATCGTTTGTGCTGGCAATTGATTGAGAATCATTGCGACTTTGAGAATACCGTTTTAATAGGAATGCAACCTAGAGGCTATGTTCTTGCCGAAAAAATTCAGGCACGTCTATTAGAATTATCAAGTGTAAATACTATTTCATTAGGTTCTTTAGATATTACTTTTTTTAGAGATGACTTTAGAAGAAGAGATGAGCCATTAACAGCAAATCAAACTAATATTGACTTCTTAGTAGAAGGGAAAAAGGTGGTATTTATTGATGATGTGCTTTATACTGGAAGAAGTATTCGTGCTGGTATGGATGCTATAAACTCTTTTGGAAGACCTCAGCAAATTGAACTTTTGGTATTAATAGATAGACGTTTTAGTAGAGAACTACCTATAGAACCTAATTATGTTGGGAAAACAGTTGATGCAATAGATACTGAGAAAGTACTAGTTGAATGGTCTGAAGATGGAACCAGAAACGGTTTGGTTAGATTGATAAGAGGATAAATATGGGAAGTTTAAGTGTAAATCATTTAGTTGGTATTAAGGAGTTATCTAATGAAGATATTGAACTCATTTTTCAAACTGCCGATAATTTTAAGTCTGTTATAAATCGACCGATAAAAAAGGTTCCATCTTTAAGAGATATAACTATTGCAAATTTGTTTTTTGAGAACTCCACAAGAACTCGTTTGTCTTTTGAGTTAGCAGAAAAACGATTGTCTGCTGATGTGATTAATTTTTCAGCAGCATCTTCATCTGTTAAAAAAGGTGAAACGTTAATTGATACAGTGAATAATATTTTAGCAATGAAAGTTGATTTGGTGGTGATGCGTCACCCGAATCCTGGAGCTGCTAAGTTTTTATCAGAAAATGTAGATTCTAGAATCGTAAATGCTGGAGATGGTGCACACGAACATCCTACTCAAGCTTTATTAGATTCTTATTCAATAAGAGAGAAGTTAGGCACTGTAAAAGGGAAAAAAGTTGTTATAGTTGGAGATATAGTTCATTCTAGAGTAGCACTTTCAAATATATTTTGCTTACAAAAACAAGGTGCCGAAGTAATGGTTTGTGGTCCTGCTACTTTAATTCCAAAATACATTAAAGAATTAGGGGTAAAAGTAGAACACGATTTAAGAAAAGCATTAGAGTGGTGCGATGTAGTAAACATGTTGCGCATACAGTTAGAGAGAATGGATGTCAATTATTTCCCTTCTCTTAGAGAATATACAATGCTTTATGGTTTAGATAAACCCTTATTAGATTCCCTTAATAAGAAAATAGTAGTGATGCATCCAGGTCCAATTAATAGGGGAGTAGAAATAACTTCTGCTGTGGCAGATAGCGAGCAAGCAATCATCTTAGATCAAGTAGAAAATGGTGTTGCCATACGAATGGCAGTCATATACCTTTTGGCTCAAAAAATAAAAAGAGAAGAATAATGTCTTGGAATATAACCGAAAAGGATAAATACACGGTGTTTTTGCCAAATTTTAATTCTGAATTAGAACTTACAAACGCTATTTATAATCTGCAAATTAAGGGCAATAAAATTATAGATTGTAGTTCTATTGTTTTGAATGATAGTGTAATAAGTTTATTAGCTAAAGCATACAAAGACCATTCAGAACTACAAATCTCATTCCTTGTTATTATTTCTGCAAAAGAAGATATGGATAGCTTAGAGGATTATTTTGTTGTTGTTCTTACTTTATCTGAAGCAATAGAGTATATTTACATGGAAGAATTAGAAAGAAACGTTTAACAAAAAAAATTATGAAAAAAATTTTCACTTTATCATTGCTTGCATTGATGTCAGTTCAATTTTTATCTGCTCAAGAAGTAGGTTTTTTTCCTCCAGAAGGTTCAACCTTTAGCGCAGACAGCTCTATAGTTAATTTACCCAATGCATTTATTGGCCAAAATTATAACGAAACTATTAGTTTTTATTCTACTGAAACATTAGTTATAGAAGGAATTGATTTCGAATTAGAATTTGTTTCTGCAACTATCACAAGTTTTTCTTCTCCTTTAGGAATGGACTACAACTGTAATATTGCAGATTGTGCATTTATCCCTAACGTGGAAGGAGAGGTGTCGCTATCTGGTATTCCTTCAGAAGTTGGTGAATATACCTTAGACATTATTGCTGATATTGTAATCTCTATTGATATTTTAGGCGAAATAGCTTTCACTGTACCTTACACCACTGGTGATAATGCTTTACTTGACCTAGCTTTAGCTGGAGATAATTCTGCTCTTAATAGCTTTATTCCTACATTTATATTAAATGTGGAGTCTAATGTTGGAGTAGAAGAGTTAGCTAATTTATCTGACGTTGTGGTTTATCCAAACCCTGCAACTACTGAAGTGACTTTTGAGTTAACTTCTGTAAAAGAAAACACAAATGTTCAGATTTTTGATTTATTAGGAAATTTAGTCTATAAAAGCACTTATTCTAAAGATATCTTAATGGTAAATACATCTAACTTTACAAACGGTGTATATATTTACAAATTATCATCTGATAAAAATAGTGCTGTTGGTAGATTAGTTATCAATAAGTAACCTAAAATTCAAATTAAAAAAGCTGCTTAGTGCAGCTTTTTTTTTGGAATTGTTTTTGCATTAAATAAATTAAATTCTAGCTATGAAAAATCTTATTCCCTTTGCATTTCTATTGATGGTGTTCCAAATTAGTGCTCAAAATAGTGCACCCTATGCAAACACTACTTTAATACATCTTAAATCTGTAAGTCCTGCTTTAGAAGCTAGCCTAAATAATTTGGAGGCTACATTTTTATCTTGCAGAGAACATCAATCTTCTTCTGATATTATTGTTTCTGAAACTGCCCTAAACTGGCTTTCTATTAATAATATAGTTTTTGAAACTATTGTAAGCGATTTAAAAGAAAAAATTGATAACGATAATGCTGCAATGGAATTGTTACGTTCGCAAAGAGATGGTGAAGAATGGTACGAAATTTATAGAACTTATGATGAAGTTCAAGATAAATTAGTTGAAATTGCTAATTCTAGTTCTATTGCTACTTTAATAGATTTGGGAGATTCGTACGAAAACAGAGCCATAAACGGCTTAAAGTTTAGTACTGGTGGAACAAATAAACCAGCGGTATTTTTTAACGGGTGTCAACATGCTAGAGAATGGGTTACTGTAATGGCAACTACTTATTTTGCAGATCAGTTAGCTCAAGAATATGCTACAGATAATTTTACACAGACTTTATTAGATATAGTAGATGTTTATATTGTACCAATTGTAAATCCTGATGGTTACGTTTATACGCATACAACAGATAGATATTGGAGGAAAAACAGACAGCCCAATGCTAATTCATCATGTGTAGGTACCGACTTAAATAGAAATTGGGATGCCGATTGGAATGGTGGAGAAAGTACTAGTACCTCAGAATGTTCTGATGTTTATGTTGGTACAAGTCCGTTTTCTGCTACCGAAGCAAATGTTCTGAAAAATTACATGGAAGCTGTACCCAATCTTGTTGGCCATTTAGACATTCATTCTTATTCTGCTTTAGTTCTAGGACCTTGGGGTTATACTAATGCAGAATCGCCTGATCATGACGAAATTGTAAGTTTAGGTAACGCAATGAACGATGCTATTACAAATACAAATAATTACCCTTTTACCTTTGGTGTAGGCGATGCAAATGGAGCACTTTACTTAGCCAGTGGAACTATGCCAGATTGGTCTTATGACGAATTTGGAGCACTCGGCTATACTTTTGAGTTGAGACCAAACTCTTCTTCTGGTGGTGGGTTTGAATTACCTGAAAGTCAGATTTTAGATGCTTGTGCTGAGAATTTTAATGGAGCCATGGAAATGATTATTTGGGCTGCAGGTATACAAGGTGGTTGTATGGATGCTACTGCTTGTAATTATGATGTAAACAGTACCGTAGATGATGGTAGTTGTGCCGAATTAGATGAGTGTGGTGATTGTGGTGGTAATGGACCTAATCCTGGTTACGATTGTGATGGAAATTGTGTTACAGGTGAAACTCTAACTATTCAATTAGAAGATTCTTATGGTGATGGCTGGAACGGAAATAACATTATAATTAATGGTTCTTCTTTGACTATTGTTTCTGGAAGTTCTTCTACCGAAGTTCTTTGTTACGATTCAAACTCATGTATTTCTGTAACCTGTGATGGCGGTAATTGGCAAGAAGAAGTTTCCTGGTCTATCTTAAGTTCTGATGGAATAGAGTTGCTGTCCGGTGGAGCTCCATTTATTGGTGAGTTTGGTAACTGTTCAGCTGAAATATCTGGTTGTATAGACCCTTTAGCCTCTAACTATAATAACTTAGCTACAATAGATGATAGTTCTTGCGAATATTCTTCTGCAACTGATGTACAAATAATTAACCTTCCTTTAGGTTGGTATATTTTCTCATCCTTTATTCAACCAGACTCTCCTTCTATAGATTCATTGGTTAATTCTATAGTAGATGCTACTGTTATTATAAAAGATGCTCAAGGATTAGCTTATTTACCCGAATGGGAGTTTAATGCTATCGGTGATGCTAATGTAGGTGATGCTTATTTAATAAAACTTTTATCAAACCAGAATTTAAGTATTTCTGGAACTAAAATAATTCCAGAAGAATTTGTAATTAATTTATCTGAAGGTTGGAGTTTGTTGGGTTATTTAAGAGATTCTCCTGCTAACTTAGTAGAAATGTTAACAGATATAAACGAGCAAATTATAATTGTTAAAACTTTTGATGGTTCTGCTTATTTACCAGATTGGGATTTTAACGGTATTGGAGAAATGACACCAGGACAAGGTTATCAAATTAAATTAAATGCTGTAGCCAATTTCTCTTATCCATCGAATTAGATTTATAAAATTTGCCATTAGTTTCGCAAAAGTTTATAGGTAAAAAACAATATATTTGCATTTCATAACAGCAAAAACTAAAACACAATAAAATGGCAGTATTAGTAGGTAGAAAAGCACCACAATTTTCGGCTAAAGCCGTTGTTAATGGAACTTCTGTAGAGGCAGACTTTTCTTTAGAGCAATATATCGGGAAAAAGAATGTCGTATTATTCTTCTATCCAAAAGACTTTACTTTCGTTTGTCCAACAGAGCTTCACGCTTTTCAAGAAAAATTAGGTGAATTCGAAGATCGTAACACAGCAGTAGTAGGTGTTTCTACAGATTCAGAAATGTCTCACTGGGGTTGGTTGCAAATGGAGAAAGCTCAAGGTGGTATTAAAGGTATTACATACCCCTTAGTAGCTGATACAAACAAGACTATTTCTAAAAACTTTGATGTTCTTACTGGTGATTACTTCATTAACGAAAACGACGAACTAGAAGCAGATGCAGAACTTGTTGCATACCGTGGTTTGTTCTTAATTGACAAAGATGGTGTTGTACAACATCAATTGGTAAACAATCTTCCTTTAGGTAGAAATGTTGATGAAGCTATCCGCATGGTAGATGCTTTAACTTTCGTTGAAGAAAATGGTGAAGTTTGTCCTGCAAATTGGATTAAAGGAAAAGAAGCGATGAAGCCTTCTCACGAAGGTACTGCAGATTACCTTGCAAAAAACTAAGAATATTTAAACTTCTAAAAAGACCAACTTTATGTTGGTCTTTTTTTTTGCACTTTAATTCCGATCACCAAAAATAGCAGAACCCACTCTTACCATACTACTTCCTTCTTTAATTGCTAAAAGATAATCACCACTCATACCCATCGAAATAGTTTGCAATAGTTTATTTTCGACTTGTAACTTATCTGTCAAGCTTTTTAAGTTTGAAAACTCTTCACTAACCTGAGTTTCATCTTTAGTGTTTGTAGCCATTCCCATTAGCCCAATAATACGAATATTACTAAAAGCTTTAGATAAACCTAGTAAGTCTTTAACCTCTAGATGATCTAAGCCAAATTTAGCTTCTTCTTTGGCAATATAAACCTGCAAAAGGCAATCTATTATTCGCTTATTTTGTACAGCCCGTTTGTTAATTTCAGTTAGCAGTTTTAAAGAATCTACACCATGAATAAGCGATACAAAAGGAGCAATAAACTTTACCTTATTGGTTTGTAAATGACCGATCATATGCCACTGTATATCTTTAGGTAAAGCAGAAGCTTTTTCTGCCATATCCTGAACTTTATTTTCCCCAAAAACACGCTGCCCAACTTTGTAAGCTTCTAAAATAGCAGAATTAGGTTTTGTTTTAGAAACAGCCACAAGGGTAACATTCCTAGGAATAGTAGCTAGTATTTTAGATAAATTCTCTGCAATCATTTTAATAAATTGAATTTGAAAATCAATAATTGATCATTACTAAATAACTAACTAATGACCTTTAAACTCATCCATACTTTTATAAACACCCAAAACAGTACCAACAAACCAATCAAAAGCTCTAGTCGGTAATATTCCTTTTACAAATGTTAGCGTATTTACCATAAATGGTTTTCGAACAAAAAGTTTATTCTTTTCTATTCCATTAATAATTGCTGCAACAATTACTTTTGGTTTTAATAATGGAAGTAGGAGCGGGGCTTTTACCCCATCGAACATACCTGTATCAATATATCCAGGCGTAACTGTTGTTACATGTAAGTCTCCTTTTAAGGCTTCTAATTCAATGCGTAGAGACTCAGACCAGCCAAGCACAGCCCATTTAGAGCCTGCATATACCGACATATTAGGGTTTGACATCATTCCTGCAGCAGATGCAATATTTACAATATGTCCTGATTTCTGTTCAATCATTGCTGGTAAAAATGCTCTTGTAATCTGCATTACGCCTTCTACATTAATAGCCAATGTTTTTGTAATGGCACTCGAATTTTGTTGATGAAACGGTTTTCCAGTTACAATACCTGCATTATTTATTAGAATATCTACAGGCCCTTTTTGCAAAACTAATTTCGATGTATCTTGTATTTGCTGTAAATCAGAAACATCTACTAAATGAGAAGATACACTATAGCCCTTAATTTTAAATTCTTTAGTAGTATCTTTTAATGCACGTTCATTAATATCCCAAATTATTAACTCAATTGCTTTTTTTGCTAAACAAGCACCCCCCATAAGTTTTCCTATCCCCGAAGCACCTCCAGTAATTAAAACCCTTTTCTTGCTGATCTTAGTCATCGTTTATAGAATAAATAGTTAATCCACTTCTTAGTTTCGGTTCAATATAAGTGCTTTTGGGAGGCATAATTTCTCCATTATCTGCTACCGTTTTAAGCTGATTGAATGTAATTGCTTTAAGAGCAAAAGCTATAGCAAAAGCTCCAGAGTCAACAGAGTTTTGCAAACCTAACAACCCTTTTTTCCCATCCATAAAACCAACTCTTTTATCGTTTCTAAGATCTTTAACACCCAAAATAGGACTTAATATGTTATTAGACAATATTTCAGGATCAAGATTCTTAACACAATGACTTGAATCAAAAGTATGCTTTTTAGCAATCAAGCTATACCAAGATCCATTTACATACATTCCAATTTCATCTTTCTTTTGAGGTTTTCTTGCAGAATCCAACTTCTCAATCGAATACACATCGCTAACTTTTAGTAATAATTCATCAATTGTTAAGCCGTTTAGGTCAGAAACCAATCTGTTGAAGTCGTATATACGCATTTGCTCATCATCAATTAATAAAGACATGAAGTAATTATGGGATTCTTCGTCAGAATTTGAATTTTGCTTTGTCTTTCTATTTTTACTCAATAAAGCAGAAGAAGCAGAACGATGATGACCATCAGCAATATAGAGGCTATCTACATCAATAAACAAAGCTTGAATTTCGTTTATATCAGATTGCTTATTAATAATCCACAAATTATGTAAAACCTTATTTGTGCTTGTAAATTCATATTCAGGTCTGTCTTTCATATAAGCACCCATAATCTCATTTACTCTAGGCACTTTATTGTACGAAAGTAAAACGGGCTCAGCATTAAAACCAGTGGACTCTAAATATTCAGTAAACATTTCTTGACGCTTCGCTATGGTTTGTTCGTGTATTTTAATCTTACCATTTAGGTAATCTGTTACACTTGTAGCGGCAATTATTCCGGTATATGTATTTTCGATACTAATTTGCTGATAAATATAAAAGCTTGGCTCTTTATCAATAATAAAAATGCCCTCAGCACTAAATTGCTCGTATTTTTCTTTTACCAATTTATATTTATCTAAACCTTGTACCAATGGTAAATTAGATGAATATTCTGGATTTATAATATGTAAAAAAGTATATGGATTATTAAGTAATTTTTCGCGAAGTGTATTTTCTGAATAAGATAAATACGAACGTGAAGCTACCAAATAGGCTTTATCTCGTGTAGGTCGAACTGCTTTAAATGCTTTTATATTAGCCATAATATTTTTTAAGTAAAAATAACTATTGCTGAGTATTGTGCAAAAAAAAAGGCCCCAATTTGGTGCCTTTTTCTATAAGTAGTTTTCTGCTACATTCTTCTTTCCTTAATACGGGCTTTCTTACCAGTAAGCTCTCTAAGGTAAAAGATACGAGCTCTACGAACCATACCTCTTTTGTTTACTTCAATTTTCTCTAAGATAGGAGAGTTAACTGGGAAAATACGTTCAACACCAATACTGTTAGCACCAATCTTACGAATGGTAAAGGTTTCAGTAATTCCAGCACCACGACGTTGTAAAACAACACCTTTAAAGAACTGAGTACGTTCTTTTTCGCCTTCCTTAATCTTGTAGTATACAGTTACAGTATCTCCAGCACCAAATTGTGGGAAATCATTTTTTGGTACGAATTCGTCTTGTACAAACTTTACTAAATCCATTTCTTTTGTTTTTATAACCCAACATTCACGTAGTTTACGCCAGCGGTTGAGAAGTTCTAATATCAGTTTGCAATATTACAAAAAATATTTTTATATACTAAAAGTATTAAACACAAATTAGCGTTCTAATTGTAGTGCCATTAAACTATGCTTTACTCAGTGTCTAATAGGTCTGGTCTCAATAACTGCGTTCGCTCCATTGCCTGATCGTGCCGCCAATCTTCAATTTTCTTAGCATGCCCCGATAGTAAGATTTCTGGAACCTCTCTACCTCGCCATTCTGCAGGTCTGGTATAAACCGGTGGTGCTAATAAGTCGTCCTGAAAGGAGTCTGTTAATGCTGAAGTTTCATCGCCTAATACATGTGGAATTAATCGAATAACTGCATCGCAAACCATTGCAGCGGGGAGTTCACCGCCAGAGAGTACAAAGTCTCCAATTGAAATTTCCTTTGTAATATACTCTTCTCGTATTCTGTGATCTATACCTTTATAATGTCCACATAATATCAATAAGTTTTCGCAAGTAGAAAGTTGATTGGCGATACCTTGATTAAAACGAATTCCATCTGGACTCATGTATATAATCTCATCGTATTTCCTTTGAGATTTTAAATGTTCTATTGCTGCTGAAATTGGTTGGATGCTCATCACCATTCCGGCACCTCCACCAAATTGCGTATCATCAACTCTGCGATGTTTATCTTTAGAATAATCTCGTAGCTGATGGAAGACGACTTCGACCAATTTCTTCTCGATTGCTCGCTTTAATATAGATGCAGAAAATGGGCTTTCTAACAGCTCTGGGTGTAATGTAATAATGTCAATTCTCATATGGCAAAAATACATTTATTTTTTTGCCTATTATTTACAGTACAACTTTGTTTTGATGTTTGTTCTGCGGTTAATTAGTTTTTAAAGTTAGCATGACACAATGTCGTAATGGTGTTTTATAATATTGAAATCCAGTATTTTATATAATTTAATTAATTCTTTAGTTTATGTATGTTTTGTGTATGTATGCAGTGTTAATATTCAATTATATTTGTATGGTTACCAAAAAACATGTGTTCATTGAAGCGTATAACATCGAATACTAGCAATTATATCAATCTAAAAAAAGTTGTATTTTATCTATAATAAATTGAATTTTTTTAGTATTCACAACCTACTATTAGGCCTGTGAAATTTAATCGTGCTGTTCGCATAAAAAGTGTAATTTAGTATAAAGACTTAACAATTTGAAACATGAAAAATACACAAACAAAAATGACTTCTTTAACCGACTTATTGAATATAAAATACCCCATAATTATGGCTCCAATGTTTTTGGTTACCAATGCCGAAATGATGATAGAAGCAAATAATTCTGGAATCTCAGGATGTGTTCCTGCACTAAATTATAGAACCGATGAACTATTTAGAGAGGCTATTCAATCTGTTAGAGCTCAATCAAATGGTTCTATTGGTGTGAATTTGATTGTAAATAAGTCTAATATCAAATTTAAGAAGCAAATTAAGTCTTGTGTTGACCTTAAAGTTGATTATATAATTACCTCTTTGGGGAGTCCCGAAGAAACTATTAAGTTATGTAAACCACACGGAATAAAAATATTTTGTGATGTTGTAGATGTAAAATACGCTAGAAAAGTTGAAGATTTGGGATGCGACGCAATAATTGCAGTGAATAAAGAAGCTGGTGGTCATTGTGGTCCTAAGCAAGCAAATAAATTAATACCCGAGTTAGTTGCAGCTTGCAATATTCCAGTAATTTCGGCAGGTGGTGTTTCTAATGGAATGCAGATGAAAGAAATGCTTGATTTAGGGGCGTGTGGAATCTCTATGGGTAGCCCTTTTATTGCAACTACTGAAGCTGGAGTTTCAAAAGAATACAAACAGGCGATTGTAGATTACGGTGCTAAAGACATTGTACTAAGTGAAAAGCTTTCTGGGTCTCCTTGTACTGTAATAAATACACCTTATGTTCAAAAAACGGGGACAAAACGGAATTTTTTAGAGACTTATTTAAGTAAAAATAAAAAATTAAAAAAGTTTATAAAAATGCTAACTTTTTATAAAGGAACTAAAGCCCTAGAAAAAGCTGCTTTTAGCACAACTTACGACACTGTATGGTGCGCCGGACCTTCTATAGAAGGTGTAAAATCTATTAGACCTGTAAAACAGGTAGTTTCTGAACTTATTGAGCAATTTGAAAATGCTTAGCTCTAAAGGTGTTTTTAGATTAAAATCATTTTATTTGTAAAAAAGAATAAAATGACTGAACAAGAGAAAGGTGAGCATTTTTTTATTGAAGTATTGAAATGCTTTAAATTAGACTCTTTTAAAGTAGTTCCAAGTATGGATATGCTTTTAATAGTTCAAGTAGAGTGGTTTAATTATTTATTAGAAACCAAAGAGTTTGGAATATTAAAGGATATTGATGGATTTGACTTTTTTGTTTGTACTACATCTAAGTCTGGTATAGCTTTTAAAGGAGATTTAACTCTAGAAGAAATTACTAGACTAGATAATTTTGAAGATTTGTATCAATCATTTCATATGCTTGAGATGAATTCTCAAGGAGATGTATTAAATAAATTCTTTCCAGAAGTCCCTTAATGTGTTTTAGTTTTTTTAAGCAATACTTATGTTAAATGTGGTTATTTAGGATTCATCACATTTATAAATAATTAATTTAGCTGTTTCAAATTAGAAGCATGAAACATATTTTTACTTTTTGGCTATTTTTATTCAGTTTGAGTGCTTATTCTCAGGGCATTCATAAATCCATAGAAGCAGTTCGTACTTCAGACACGCCAAAAATAGATGGGATTTTAGAGTCAGATTTCTGGGCTAATACACCCATTGCAAAGAATTTCTCTCAGATGGAACCTAGAAATGGTGAAAAAGAAAGAAATAATCAGAAATCAGAAATAAAATTTAAATACAACGATAGAGCTCTTTTTATTGGAGCTATGTTTTATGATTCTGCTCCAGATAGTATTCTCCAAGAGTTTAGTATGAGAGATGAGTGGGATAAAAACTACGATTGGTTTGGTGTTTGGATTTCTCCTTACAACGATTCTCAAAACGAATTTATGTTTGCTTTAACAGCCTCTGGAGTTCAACTAGACTCTCGCTTTTCTGCAAACGATTCAGAAATGAATTGGGATGCTGTATGGAAAAGTGCGGTTAAAATTACCGATCAAGGTTGGTCTGCAGAATTAGAAATTCCATATTCTGCACTACGAATTCCAAATGTCGATGTACAAGAATGGGGGATTAACATAGGACGAGAAGTACGTAGAACAAGAGAAAGTTATTCTTGGAACCCTATAAATATTAAGAATTCTAATTTTGCTGCTCAGGCTGGTGTTTTAAAAGGAATAAATGCTATTAAATCCCCACTACGACTTTCCTTGATGCCTTACATTTCGAGTTATGTAGATTTTTACGAAAGCAACCGTAGTAGTAATATTAATGGAGGATTAGATTTAAAATATGGGATAAACGAAAGTTTCACCTTAGATATGACGCTTGTTCCCGACTTTGGACAAACAGTATTTGATGATCAAATATTAAATGTGAGTCCTTTTGAGATTCAGTTTAACGAAAACAGAAGTTTTTTCACCGAAGGAACAGAGCTATTTAATAAGAGCAATCTTTTTTACTCCAGAAGAATTGGTGATAGCCCTAGTTTAAATCCAGACTTAGATGTGGATGAAATTACTGTAGAATACCCAACAAATGTTCAATTACTTAATGCTTCTAAAATTTCTGGTAGAAATTCAAAAGGATTAGGAATTGGATTTTTTAATGCTATAACAGAAACAACCTATGCTACTATAAAAGACACCCTAACAAACAATACGCGAAATGAAATGGTAGAACCACTTACGAACTACAATGTATTGGTTTTAGATCAGGTGTTAAAGAATAATTCTTATATAACTTTCACCAATACCAATGTAAGTAGGGAAGGAGAAACCGCTGATGCAAATGTAGAAAAGCTACAAGTTCAATTGGGTACAAAAGATAATTCGTATACATTTTACGGAGATTTAGCTTACAGTCATATTTTTGAAGATACTACCAATGAAACTGGTTTTGCTTCCTCTTTGACATTCGAAAAATCTAGTGGTAACTTTAGGTTTGCTTTTTCTCAAAGTGTAGAAAGTGAAAAATACGATATTAACGACTTAGGTTTTTTGTATAACAATAATAAGTTTAACCATAACGGACAGATTTCTTATCAAATATTCACTCCTAAAGGAAAATTAAGAAAAGCTGATTTTGAGTTAAGTTTAAACCGTGAAATGCTTTACAAACCACAATTTTATAATGGTTTGTTTTTAGAAGCTGATATTAGACTACACCTCACTAATTTTTTCTCTAGCGGAATTTCAATCGATCAATCTTTAGGAAATACATACGATTATAACGAAGCTCGTACAGGTGATTTAGACAATGTTTTTATTTCGGGTCCATCTACAAATTTGTATTGGTGGAATTCTACAGATTATAGAAATAGATTTGCAGGAGATTTAGGTTTTGGATATAATACTTTACCTGAATTTGGCAGTAAATCCTACCAAATTCGGTGGTCGCCAAGATTTAGAGTAAACGATCATATATTTTTAACTTATGTAATTTCTCATAAAACAGAAAAAAACAATGTAGGTAGAGCTTTCGATTCAGATTATAATAATCTACAAGACGTAAATGAAAATATTTTATTTAGTAAACGGGACCGCACTACAATAACCAATGTATTTAGAGCTTCTTATGTAGTCGATACAAAATTGTCGTTTAACTTAAAACTTCGTCATTATTGGTCAACGCTTCAGCATAACAAGTTTTACAGATTAACTGATGGGAAATTAACAACTAGTGAGTTTGCTTTTTTAGATTCTAATAACTCAGCTATGTACGATATTAACTACAATTCTTGGAATATAGATTTAAACTGTGTTTGGCGTTTTGCTCCTGGTAGTGAGTTAAACTTACAGTGGAAAAATGCACTATATAGTTTACACAACAATGCAGAATTAAATGCACATCAGAATATAAATCGTCTTTTTGAAGAATCTCAAGGAAATAGTGTGTCGTTGAGATTAGTATACTATTTAGATTATCAATACCTAAAAAGGTAAGCAATATGATTCGTGTAAAAAATATTCACAAAAGCTACGAAGGATTAGAGGTTTTAAAAGGCGTTTCTCTAGAGATTAAGGAAAGAGAAATAGTTAGTATTGTTGGAACTTCTGGAGCCGGAAAAAGCACTCTTTTACAGATTATAGGAACCTTAGCCAAAGCCGACTCTGGTAGTATTGAAATAAATAATAAAGAGATTGGTAATTTAAATGCTAGGAGTCTTTCTTCCTTTAGAAATAAAGAAATTGGCTTTATTTTTCAAGCACACCACCTATTGCCAGAGTTTACTGCATTAGAAAACGTGTGTTTGCCAAGTTGGATTAAAGGAGTCTCTAAAAGAGAAGCTCAAAAAAAGGCAACCGAATTACTCGAACAGTTAGGTTTAGCAGACAGAATTCACCACAAACCTATGGAGCTTTCTGGAGGAGAGCAACAACGTGTAGCTGTTGCTAGAGCTTTAATTAATAATCCATCGGTTGTTTTTGCAGACGAACCCTCTGGTAATTTAGACACTAATTCTGCAAAATCTTTGCACGAATTATTCTTTAAACTCCGTGATGAGTTTAATCAAACGTTTGTAATAGTTACACATAACAGAGAATTGGCGATGATGAGCGATAGAATGCTGGAAATGAAAGACGGTAAAATCGTCAATAGCGTAGGCTAGACCTGCTTAATCCTTTCAATAAATATTTAATAGCTTAACGTTTTTAAGTTTTTTTTTATTTGATTTTCAGCTACTTATTTAATTAGAATAATTCATTAAAATATTGTTCTGAAATGTATTGAAAGGTAATATACTTTTATATATTTGCAGCCGCATTAAGAAATAATGGCCCCGTAGCTCAACTGGATAGAGTATCACACTACGAATGTGACGGTTGCAGGTTCGAATCTTGCCGGGGTCACCCAAGCGGAGAATTGGTTATTTTTAACTGGTTCTCCGTTTTTTGTTTCTCTCAGTTCCTTTGATATATAAGGGATACAGGAGAAAATAGAATTTACTCTTGTGGTTCGAACTTTTCCATTTGACTTGTCGTAACCTAATCCGGAT
>CESE01011232.1_pt1 | contig 16525 bp, 11 predicted proteins | sample 350271 | NCBI WGS metagenome assembly CESE01 (sample SAMEA2621536, study PRJEB7988) | marine metagenome | isolation source: saline water (ENVO:00002010), including | reverse complement strand
TCGTGGTTAAAGCCCATGTCTAACATTCTATCGGCCTCATCGAGAATTAAAAACTCAACACCCGATAAATCTAAATTAGAAATCGATAGAAAGGATAATAATCTACCAGGGGTAGCAATAATAACTTCTGTTCCTTTTTTAAGAGATTCCGACTGTGTAGTCCAGCTTTTTCCATCGCCTCCACCATAAACAGCTTGAGAGCTAACAGCAGCGAAATATGCAAAACCATCAAACTGTTGGTCTATCTGCTGAGCTAATTCTCTCGTAGGAGCAATAATAATAGCTCTAATCTTCTTCTTTTTTACTTTATGGAGCTCATTTAATATAGGTAATAAGAAGGCTGCAGTTTTACCTGTTCCTGTTTGTGCACAGGCAATAATATCTTGCCCTTTCATAATCACAGGAATCGCTAACTCCTGAACAGGAGTAGGCTTTTCGAAATACATGGCATCTAATCCTTCTTGAATATCTGGGTGAAAATTAAGCTCCTTAAAAGTCATATTTGTGTTTTTGTTTCTAAATATTTAACCAAACGATTCTTGGCGTTTGGTCTCTAAATTTAGTTCGTCCAAATTAGCAAAAACTTAGCGATTATTAGTCGCTCTATAAAACTATATCTAAAGCCTACTAATTTTAAATATGAGTCTGTTTTTTGAACATAAAAAAGGGCTTCTTGATTAACAAAAAGCCCTTTTTATATTTTGATTACAACTTAGTAATTGTATAATTTATTTAGTTTTTCTGTAAATCGTTTATTTGCCAAAAAGTCATCTTCTAAAGCTCCAGCAAATGGTACTGGTGTATCTATACTACCACATCTCATAATGGGTGCATCGAGCGATTCGAAACATTCTTCAGATATTATAGCAGACAACTCTCCACCAATACCACCATAAATAGTGTCTTCGTGTAGAATGATTACTTTCCCAGTTTTTCTTACTGAACTTAATATTGCTTCTTTATCTAAAGGCAATAAGGTTCTTAGATCTATAAGGTCGGCCTTTATTTCTGGATTTTCATCCAAAGCTTTTAAAGCCCAATGCACACCCATTCCGTAAGATACAATTGTAAGGTCTGTACCTTCTTTAAGTAAACTCGCTTTTCCTAAAGGGAGTGTATAATAATCTTCAGGTACTTCTTGGTATAAGCTTCTATATATTGCTTTATGCTCAAAGAACATAACCGGATTAGGATCTTCTATTGAAGCAGCCAATAATCCTTTTGCATCACTTGGGAAAGCGGGATAAACAACTTTTAAACCTGGAGTATGTGTAAACCAAGCTTCGTTTGTTTGAGAGTGAAAGGGACCTGCACCAACTCCTGCACCACAAGGCATTCGCACGACAACATCTGCGTTTTCGCCCCAGCGGTAATGTGTTTTAGCCAAATTGTTAATTATTGGATTGAAACCAGAAGTAACGAAGTCGCTAAACTGCATTTCTACAATAGCTTTATATCCCGAGATAGATAAACCTAAGGCTGTACTAATAATAGAAGACTCACAAATAGGTGTGTTTCTAATTCTATCTTTTCCAAATTGCTCTATAAATCCATCTGTAATTTTAAAAACACCACCATATTCGGCAATGTCTTGCCCCATAATAACAGTATTGTCAAATCGCTCCATAGACTGACGCAGTCCTTGAGAGATAGCATCTACCAAACGGATGTTTTGGGTAGTAGAAGTTGCAGGTTTATGTTCCGTAAAATCAAAAGGTGCGTAAACATCTCCTAATTCTCGCTCGGTATTAGCGGTTACTTTCTCTTCTGCATCAGCAATCGCTAATGCTTCTTCAATTTCGATTTTTATTTCTTTAGCATATTCATCTATAAATTCGGTATCTAGAATTCCTTCTGCTATTAAAAAGTTTTGAAAGTTAGAAACAGGATCTTTTTCTGCCCACTCCTCCATGAGTTCTTTTGGAACATATTTTGTCCCTGAGGCTTCTTCGTGTCCACGCATTCTAAAGGTAAAACACTCTAAAAGTATTGGCTTTGGATTCTTTTTTATTTCTTCGGCAAGCTTGGTAATAGTAGAATATACCTCAAGAATATTATTTCCATCTATTCGGTAAGCATCCATTCCATAACCTACACCTTTGTCTGCTATACGTTCGCAACGAAATTGTTCGTTTGTGGGTGTAGATAAGCCATAGCCATTGTTTTCAATCACAAAAATTACTGGTAAATCCCATACAGCAGCAACGTTTAGAGCTTCATGAAAATCTCCTTCACTTGTACCGCCATCACCAGAAAAAACAGCACATACTTGTTTGTTTTCTTTTAGTTTATTGGCTAAGGCAATTCCATCTGCTAAGGCCAATTGTGGACCTAAATGAGAAATCATTCCTATAATATTATGTTCTTTTGTACCAAAGTGAAAAGAGCGATCTCTACCTTTAGTAAAGCCATTTGCCTTTCCTTGAAACTGAGAAAATAAACGACTTAATGGAATGTTTCTACCTGTAAATACACCTAAATTACGGTGCATCGGTAATATATATTCATCCTGATCTAGTGCATTTGTTACTCCTACAGAAATGGCTTCTTGGCCAATACCACCAAACCATTTAGAAATTCTACCTTGACGTAATAGAATGAGCATTTTTTCTTCAATAAGCCTTGGTTTAACAAGTGCTTTATAAAGATCTTTGAGTTGTATATCTGAAAAACCTTTACGGTTGTATTTAATTTTCATCTGAATTCGATAATTTGAGAGAGCCAAAATATTGAATAAATACGTATTTTGGCATGATCGTAGCCTTATTTTATGCATTAAATAATATTCAGTACGTAACATTTATGAAAAACCACTTAAAGCATCTGCTTTTTTTAGTTCAATCGGTCTTACTTTCACTCCTGTTTTTAAGTGTTAGTAGGTTGATATTCTTATGTTTTACCTTTTCTCAGTTTCCTCATATTTTTAGCGATGGCTTATTTGGTGCACTCCTACAAGGTGTACGATTTGACCTATCTGCATTTGCTTATTTAAATGTATTTTTTATTCTTTTAACTGTTTTTCCGACCCGAAAAAGAGAGTCAGAAGTTTATCAAAAAACATTAAAAGGTCTGTTTTTAGGATTTAATGGTTTGGCTTTGTTATTAAATTTAGCTGATATTGTAAATGTTCAGTTTACTGGAAAACGAATGACTGCAGATATTTTATCTTTTCTCTTTCAAGGAGACGATGCTAATAATGTAGCTGGAGATTTTTTGAAAGACAATTGGTATTTGTTTTTGATCTTTTTTGTTTTAATTTTTGCTCTCTATAAGTGTTTCTCAGTAATTCAAAACAACCTGTTTTTTTTACGAAAATCGAAAAATAATTGGCAGTCTTTTGTAGTCTCTATATTCTGTTTAGGATTAACCGTTTTAGCGATGCGAGGTGGAACGCAGCTTAGACCCATTAAAAATATTCATGCGAGTTATTATGCTCAGGGAAAATATGTACCCTTAATATTAAATACACCATTTAGTATTTTAAGTACGCTTTCTGAAAAAGGATTAATCGAAAAAAAGTATTTTCCAAAATCCGTAGCTAAGTCTTATTTCAATGCTGCTCATTCTTTTAAAGCGGATTCTATTAGAGTAGATTCTGTTTTAAACAAAAATATAGTAGTTATTATATTAGAGAGTTTCTCAAAAGAATATATAGGTTCTCTTAATAGTTTTGATGGATATACACCCTTTTTAGACAGCTTGATCCAATACAGTACGGTTTGTAGAAATGCTTATGCAAACGGTAAAAAATCTATTGAAGGTATTCCTGCGATTCTATCGGGTATTCCTGCTTTGTCAGAAAAACCTTTTATACTTTCTCAATACGGTGCTCAAAAAACAAATAGTTTAGCATCTGTATTAAACAAACAAGGCTATCACAGTTCTTTTTACCATGGCGGACATCCTGGCACCATGGGTTTTGATGCTTATGCAGAAATTGCGGGCTTTAATTCTTATAAAGATTTTAGCGATTACACTGGTCCAGAAACAGATTATGATGGGAAATGGGGAATATTTGATGAACCTTTTTTGCAATTTTATAAATCAGATTTAGATTCACTAAAAGAACCTTTCTTTTCGACTGTTTTCACACTAAGTTCTCACCATCCTTATACTATTCCAGAAGCTTATAAAAACAAGTTTCCGAAAGGGGAAATTCCTATTCACGAAAGTATTTCTTATACCGATTTTGCCTTAAAACAGTTTTTTAAAGAAGCTCAAAAGAGTTCTTGGTTCTCTAATACGTTGTTTATTATTACAGCAGATCATACCTTTAAGGCTACGCATAAAGCCTATCAAAACTCGAATGGTTTGTATGCAATTCCATTAATTATTTTCGAGCCATCAGTTAGTACTTATACCACAATTACCAAAGCTTGCCAGCAAGCTGATGTATTGCCTACCGTTGTAGATTATTTACAAATTGACACGAATTTGGTTCATTTTGGAAATTCAATTTTCGATTCTACAGGTTTTGCTGTTAATTACTTAAATAACATTTATCAATTTTTTGAAAATGATTATTTATTACAATTTAATGGTGTAGAAAGCTTGGCTTTGTATAATACTTTAGAAGATTCTTTGTTACAAGTAAATAGATTACAAACAGATGTACTATTGGCTTTAAATATGGAAAACAAATTAAAGGCTATACTCCAAGAATACAATTACAGAATGATTCACAATCAATTAGAATTGAATGATTAAGAAGAAGATACACTTTATTATAAATCCCATTTCTGGTACTGGGAAGCAAGAAAATATTGAAGAGAAAATTTCTCAGGAAATAAATTCCTCTAGTTTCGATTTTTTTATTCATTACACCAATGAAAAAGGACATGCTACAAAAATAGCTCAACAATTAGTACTCGATAAAGCCGATGTTGTAGTTGCGGTTGGAGGCGATGGAACCGTAAACGAAATTGCACAAGCATTAGTAAATAGTCGTACTATTTTAGGAATTATTCCTACAGGTTCTGGAAATGGTTTAGCTCGTCATTTGGGTATTCCACAGCAAGTAAATAGATCTTTAAGATTGATAAATACGCTCAACACAAAAGCAATTGATTCATGTACAGCAAATAATCAATTCTTTGTAAATGTTTCTGGAATCGGTTACGATGGTCATATTTCGCATTGTTTCGCTAAGGAAAGAAAACGAGGGCTGAAAACCTATGTAAAGTTAATTCTCACGGAATGGTGGACTTATACTGTAAAGGATTTTCAAGTTTATGTTAATGGAATAGAGGTGTTTACTGAAGCTGCGGTACTGGTTAGTTTTGCAAATGGCTCACAGTTTGGAAATAATGTTATTGTTTCTCCAGAGTCTATAGACAACGATGGTGAAATTGAATTGTGTATCCTTAAACCCTTTAACTTTTACGAAATCCCTCATGTTTTATTAGCTTTAGTATCTCGAAGATTTCATCTTCATAAAAAAATGCAAATAATAAAATGTTCATCTGCTACAATAATTACACAGGGAGCAAAAGCTCATTTAGATGGTGAACCAAAGCTATTAGGCGATAAAATTGAATTGCGAGTTTTGCCAAAAAGTATTCATGTAATTACCAATCAGTTGGTTTAATTTTCTCGAAATAATTGACTTTTATAGAATATAAGAATTACTATATATTCACAAGCTATTTGTTCTGATTTTGGTAGTATATTACTTTTAAATTTATTGTATTTTTACCTCTTAAACTTCACTATGCGTCAACTATTTATACTCCTTGCTTTTTGTGTTACAAATGCAACTTATTCTCAGGTACACATACCTCGTTGTAATTTTGATTCTTTGTATTTAGAAGAATTGAAATCGCCAGACTTTAGAGCATTACAGAAAATTGAAGAAGTTCAATTTCAAAAATACTTATTAGAGAAATCCGATAGCTTGGAAATATTCACAATTCCTGTTGTGGTTCATATAGTAAAGAATATGAACGAAATAGAAATGAATATTTCTGATGAAATGATTTTTAGACAAATTGAAATCCTTAACGAAACTTATAATAATTTAAATGCCGATTTGGTAAATACACCTGAATTTTTTGAATCATTAATAGGAAATACAGGAATTGAGTTTTGTTTAGCTACTGTAGATCCTACAGGCTTTTCTACCAATGGAATTACTCGAAATACTACCGATGTAGAAACATTTTCTACAGGAACTAATAGTATAAAATTCGCCACTATGGGAGGCGTGGATGCTTGGGATACAGATTCTTATTTAAATATTTGGGTCGGTAAAATAGCCTCCAGTATTTTGGGCTATTCTCATCTTCCAACATCTACAAGCATTACGCCACAAGAACATGGTTTGGTTGTTAACTATCCGTATTTTGGGGAAACTGACAATCCTGCTTATGGAATGGGAAAGACTTCGGTACATGAGATAGGCCATTATTTAAACTTAAAACATCCTTGGGGAACGGGTAATTGTGATCCAAATAACGACTGGGTAAGCGACACACCAATTACTGAATCTGCCTATGCCGGAAATCCCGAACATCCACAAACTTCTTGCGAAACAGTAGATATGTTTATGAATTATATGGACTATGTTTACGATGAAAGTATGGTGATGTTTAGCCAAGGTCAAGCCGATAGAATGCGGTATTCCTTTCAAATTCATAGATCCGGGCTGCAAGAGTCTAACGGCTGTGGAACCCCATTATTAATTGCTGCACCAGAAATTATTCACGCTTCAAACGAAGTAGCTAACGATGGAAGTATCAGCTTAAACATAGTTTCCGGAATACCACCTTTTACTTATTATTGGGAGTCTGGCGAAGAGTTCGATAGTTTAGGCGGATTAGCTGTAGGCGATTATTCTGTTTTAGTTAACGATTCTATGGGACAAGAAATAAACTTAACTTTTACGATTTCATTTTACGGACAAGTACAAGAATCCGATAATTTTGAATCGTATTCTATGGATTCTCTTTTGTTTTTACAATCTGATGAATGGTTAGCCTATTGTACAGATAGTTTTGCTGCAAATATTTCAGACTTTGCTGCTCCCGAAGGCGTTCAATATCTAGAAATTAACGATCTAGATGGTGCCAATTCGTTTTATAAAGACTTAGGTGGTTTACACAATAATGCTTACGATTTATCTTTTAGTGCTTATTTTCCAACAGGACGATCAGCTGCTTACACTCTCTATCACAACGCTTCTTGTGTGAATCCAATTCCCGCCTATAAAATTAAATTTGCAACAGACGGCTATGGTAAGATTATGCATGGTGGTGATTCTACTTTCTTCAATTTCCCACAAGACCAGTGGTGCGAAATCAGTCATTTAATTGATTTAGATAGAGCTATTATTGAGTTTTATTTAAATGGAACAATTATTTCTGATTGGAATTTTAACGAAACCATAGACACTCAATTCGGAAATAACAAATTACACACAATTGTGTTTAACGACTTTGCAGACTCTTTGAGTCAAGTACATTACTTTATTGATGACTTTAAATTAGTTTTAGCTCCAAATTCTGAGATTGGCATAAATGATGTTTTACAAGATTTAGACATTGTTGCTTATCCAAATCCAGCTAAAGATTTACTTACTATTAGAGCAGGATCTACATTAAACAATGCTTGTGAGCTTGTGCTATTAAATACGCTAGGTCAAGTTTTAGAAATTAAAAAGTGGAATACTAAGGAGCAAAATGAAATAAAGATTTCTGTACAAGAATACCCACAAGGAATCTATTTTTTAAGGATAGCAACTCAAAATAAAACTAAAGTGATGAGGTTTATCATTTCTAAGTAAACAAATCGAACTTTATTTAAAACGATCAAAGCTAACTACCTCATTCCTTATTTTAAATATCTTTGCCAAATGACATCAAAACAAGCTTCAAATACATCGTTAAAAGAGCAGGTTCAAAAAGGGCTTTCTTTACCTTTAATGGAACATTTTTATACCATTCAAGGAGAAGGATTTCATTCTGGAGTACCTTGCTATTTTGTCCGTTTAGCAGGTTGCGACGTTGGTTGCCCTTGGTGCGATGTAAAGGAAAGTTGGGAACAAGAAAAACATCCGATTCATTCAACCGAAGAGATTGTTAATTGGGTGGCTTTAACAAAAGCACCTAAAGTTGTTGTTACAGGAGGCGAGCCTTTAATGCATAATTTAGATACTCTTTGCGAGCTATTTCATTTAAATGGAATAGATTGTCATATCGAAACTTCTGGAGCTCATCCTTATAGTGGAAGTTGGGATTGGTTTACATTATCTCCAAAAAAACGCAAATTACCTTTACTTGAAAATTATATAAAAGCAGACGAACTAAAAGTAGTAATTGCACGCTCCAACGATTTCCGTTTTGCAGAGCAGCAGGCGGCAAAAGTACCTGCCAATTGCAAATTGTATTTACAAGCAGAATGGTCTAAGGAAACTGAAATTTTAAAAGAAATTATTGAGTTTGTAAAAGAAAATCCAAAATGGAACATCTCATTACAAACCCATAAATACATGGAAATTCCTTAGTATGCGTTTCCTTTTAATCTTTTTAGTGCTTAGTTTTCAGTGTTTCGCACAGGAAACAACCAAATCCAGAAAAGCGGCCAAAATTTATAGAGCTGCAAAATCTTCTGTAGCAATTCAAGATTTTTATTCTGCTAAAATATTCTTAAACGAAGCTCTAATAATAGACAATCGTTTTGTAGAAGCTTGGATTTTATTAGGAGATGTAAGTATTGGCTTAGGCGATAAGCAAAATGGAATTGAAGCGTATAGAAAATCAATTCCCTTAGCTCCTAGGTTTTCTTTTCCTATGTACTACAGGTTGGCTATTGCAGAACATTCATTGGGTGATTATTCTGAAGCATTGCAGCATATTCGCAAGTATATGAGTTCCAAAAACATATCCGAAAAATACCGTAAAAAGGCAATAGCCTTAAAGAAATCCTGTGAGTTTTCTCTAAGTTCAAAACGTAATCCAGTAAGTTTTAATCCTGTTAATTTAGGCGTAAATATTAATTCTGATGCAGATGAATATTTACCTGCATTATCGGCAGATGGAAGTACTTTAATTTTTACACGAAGTAAAAAGATAGATGGTTTTAGAAATGAAGACTTCTTTTTATCTTATCATAATACAGACCAATGGGAATTGGCTAAAAATCTTGGGAAACCTATTAACACAGAACAAAACGAAGGAGCTCAATGTATTACTGCAGATGGTAAAACGCTCTACTTTACCGCTTGTTCTCGGCCGAATTCCTTTGGTAGATGCGATATTTACGAATCTAATTTAGTGAATGGAAAATGGAGCGAACCTCTCAATTTGGGCGAAAATGTAAATACTGAAAATTGGGAATCTCAACCTGCGATTTCTGCAGATGGAAGACAGCTATTTTTTGTATCAAACAGAACTGGAGGAATAGGAGGGAAGGATATTTGGGTTTCGTATAAGAATACAAAAGGCAATTGGACAAAAGCCAAAAACCTAGGTAAAGACATTAATACAAAAAAAGACGACATTTCGCCTTTTTTACACTGGGATAATCAAACACTCTATTTCGCCTCTAAAGGTTTTGTTGGAATGGGAGGATTCGATATTTTCCTTTCTCGCTTAGATGAGTTTGGCAATTGGGGAACCGTAAAAAACATTGGTTATCCTATAAATTCTCCCGCTGATGAAAACTCTTTAATTGTGGCAAAAGATGGTCGTACCGCCTATTTCGCTTCAGCTTACTTTAATGAAGATAGAAATGATTTAGACCTCTTTACCTTCGATTTACCTCAGGAAAGTAGAGCAAGAGAAGTAGCTTATGTACAGGGTATAATTACAGATGCTAAGACAAAAAAACCAATAAAAGCTGATATTGAATTAGTTGATCTACAATCTGGTAGATCGTATAAAAGTTCTCACTCTGACTTAGATGGAAATTATATGCTTTGTTTACCCTCTAAAGCAGAATATGCATTAACAGTAACAAAGAAAAAATATTTATTTTATTCCGAGAATATTCAACTCAAAAAAGAGGGCAGTATATTAGTAAAAAACTTCAAGCTTCAAGCTTTAGAAGTTGGAGAGCAGGTAAGGTTAGATAATATATTTTTCGAATTAGAAGCTTTTCAACTCAAAGATGAATCGGCTACAGAGTTGAATAAAATTATTCAGTTTATGGACTCGAATCCTTTTCTAGTAATAGAAATAGGAGGACATACAGATAATAGTGGTTCTAAGAATTATAATTTAGATTTATCGGAGCAAAGAGCAGCATCCGTAAAACGTGCTTTAGTACAAAGAGGCTTAAAATCTGAACGTATTAAAACAAAAGGCTATGGAATGCGTAAAGCCTTAAACGCAAATAGTTCGGAAGAAGAAAGAGCTATAAATAGAAGGACAGAATTAAAAATTATTTCAGTAATATGATACAAGTTGTTGAGTGCCCAAGAGATGCAATGCAAGGACTAGAAGGTTTTATTCCAACAGAATTGAAAGCTGAGTACATAAATATGCTTTTAAAGGTTGGTTTTCATACTATAGATTTTGGCTCTTTTGTATCGCCCAAAGCAATTCCTCAATTGCGAGATACTGAAGCTGTACTTTCGAAATTGAATTTAGATGACACCGATTCAAAGCTATTAGCAATTGTTGCAAATAGCCGAGGTGCAGAACAGGCTGCGTCTTTCGACGAAATACACTATTTAGGCTACCCATTTTCTGTCTCAGAGATTTTTCAGCAACGCAACACGAAACGTTCTATAGATGATTCTTTGGTTTTAGTAGAAAAAATGCAAAACCTATGTGTTTCGAAAAATAAGGAATTGGTTGTTTACCTTTCTATGGCTTTTGGAAACCCTTATAATGAAGCTTGGGATGTAGATATAGTAGCCAAATGGACTGAGGTTTTGGCTAATATGGGTGTTAAGACTTTAGCCCTTTCCGATACAATTGGCGTTTCTACTAAAGAAACGATTGCACCTTTATTTTCTCAACTTATTCCAGCATTTAAAGACGTTACATTTGGGGCTCATCTTCACACCACAGCCAATACTTGGCACGAAAAAGTTTTAGCAGCTTATAAGTCTGGTTGTACTCGTTTCGATACAGCTATTCAGGGTTTTGGAGGTTGTCCTATGGCTACCGATGCACTTACCGGTAATATGCCTACCGAAAAAATGCTATCGTTCCTTAATGAACAAAAGGAAGACTCTGGGCTTAATGCTCTTGCTTTCGAATCGGCTTATAATAAGGCTATAGAGGTATTTCTTTAAACGGAACTGTGAAATGTAAGTGCTTGTTTTCGTATTAAATTAGGCTACAATTTCACTAAACTCATATAGCACAAACACTTTGGCATCAATTTCATTATCGGTAGTGGTAATTTATTGTTGTATTTATGATAAAAGTACTTTTGCTTTCTGCTACTAAGTTTTTATAATCGTATGTGTAAAAAGAGGCTACTAATTCAAGCCTCTTTTTAAAAGATGATTCCACCTAATTTCAACTATTGCTTTTTAATTATTTTTGTTTTACTAGTAGGTGTCTAAGACCCTCTATTAAAACAAAAATGGTATTGTTGGAACCTTAAAAAACAAACAAATATAACAGACTTCATAAGCTAATGCCTTAAATATCCGAATAGGCTGAGATGCTATTACTCGATCAAAAATAGTTTTACTAAAAGGCGATATTTATGGTTAATTTTAATCAATAGTCAACTTTATATTGTGTACCATTATGTGCCTTTTATTTATACTCAAATTAATTGACTTAGTGCTTACTTTCTCAATTCTTCCATTTCTTTGAGTAATCCATCTAACCTTTTAAATATACGCCCGTAAACAATATTCAAATCAACTTTTCCTATAGCACCTCCAAAATAAGAAATTGTACCTAAAATAATTATAAGTCCTATTAACCAAAAAAATGGAAAGCCTAGAATTAGTATTGTTTCTGGATTGTTGATTAGGAATTCGTTTAGCATAATATTACCTGGGATGTCTCCACCGTAACTACCAAACCAAAATCCAGCAAGCATAACCAAACAAACATAAGGGTACATAATTCTGGATAGTTTTGTGCTTACGCTTATCAATTCTTTTGCCCAATCATCAAAGGATTTTAGGTAGGTATAACTGTTTTGGCTCTTGTCTAATAGTTCTAATTTCTTTTTGAATTTTATTGAAATAGTAAGAATCCCACAAAAGAGAAAAAACATAGGTATTGCCATGTATGGCATTTCTGAAGGTGAAGCCACAAGTAACATAATTATAGCAAAACAAAATATTCCTATAATATTCTTCTTGTACATTAATTTAAACTGTTCAACAATATCTATAGATTTTTGTTGGTACAAATTATTCAGTTTTGGTGCTAGTAATGCGTCTGGTTTTAAGAATCCGTATTCCCAAATTGATTCAATTGATTTTTCCATGGAGTATTTTTTTTAGTCGTTGTTTAATTCTTTTTATTCGGACCCCAATATTATTGGGGTTTGTCCCTATTATTTCTGCCATTTCAACATAGCTTTTCTCTTCTAAATACAAGAGTATTAAGGCACGATCTATTTCAGCTAGTTGCTTAATAGCCTTGTATAAAGTATTTAAATCCTCATCGGTAAATGCTTTACTATCCTCAATTACTTGCTCTGGTAAAGAGTCTGTGTTAAAATATTGATGCTTTCTTTTTTTGCTTTTTACAAGCGTTAAGCAAACATTTAAAGACAATCGATAGATCCAAGTAGACCATTCCGATTCCTTTTTAAATTTGTCTCTACTTCTCCAAATCTGTAAACAAACCTCTTGATAATAATCTTCGAAGTCCTCTTGCGAATTTGTATAAGCTCGGCAAATTTTAATAATTATACCCGAATAGGGTAGTATGGATGTTGTGTAAAAGTCGCTACTCAAAATTGTGTTTTATTAGTTAGTGGCAGAAAATTAGATTTATTACACTTAGGATTCGTTTTTTTTATAATATCGGTATGTTAATTTACAATTATTGTTTGGATATTCATACTTGTACTAAATTATAGTGCTACAAGCTTCTAATAGTATTAGCTTATCTGTTACTGGACGGCTTTCATAATGAACTCACTAGCCTTCCTACCTTCAGGCAAGCTCAAACAGCATTTTGCTACGCTCATTTTATACGTTTATTTCACTAAAAGAAAAGAGGTCGGGAAATATAAAAAAAAGGCGGAAATAGGTAGTTGGGAAATAGGGAATAGTATTTATCAATATGACAATTATCAATTGATTTGTTTGTCAGGCTCAGGAACTCGACGCCCACACATAGGAATAGTAAATATTATCTCTTCAAATTATCGTCTTTTGAGAAGCCTTAACCTGACAATTTGGTTTTCGTCTTTGTCAGTTTAATTCAAAACTTAGAATTCAAAACACATAACTATTTTACAACCTAGTCTTTAAATGATTTTTTGACAGGAAGACAATTTTGACTTATTTTATCTGTGTAACAATCTTCAAAATAGATGATTATTTCAATATCTTGTAATCTTACAGACAAGCTAGTAATAGTATGTATATTTGATGCTTAAATTTATTTTTATAATATCTTAAACGGATTATAAAACACACACACAAAAAAAAATGAGTTTTGAAATAACAATCTTAGGTTGTGGTTCTGCCTCACCAACTTCGTATAGAAATCCTTCAGCACAAATTGTACAAATTCAAGATCGTACTATTTTAGTAGATTGTGGTGAAGGCACTCAAATGCAACTCCGAAAAAATAAAATTCGGATGCAAAAGATCAACCATATATTAATATCTCATCTTCATGGCGATCACTATTTTGGTTTAGTTGGACTCTTATCTACTTTTCATTTACTTGGTAGAACTAAGGAATTACATGTGTTTGCTGCAGATTCTTTAAAAGAAATTATTTATACACAACTCAAAGCTTCTAAAACCTATTTAAAATACCCACTTCATTTTCATACACTCAATTATTCTGAAAAAGAATTGCTGTTTTCGGATAAAAAAATTGAAGTATTTTCTTTTCCTATGCGTCACAGTATTCCTGTATGTGGTTTTTTAATTCAAGAAAAACCTCATCCACGTAAAATAAACCGCAAGGCAATAGATGCTTTTGAAGTTCCTACTTATCAGATTAATACTATTAAGGAAGGTGCCAATTTTATTGCAGAGGATGGAAAAGAAATCCCTAATTCTAAATTAACTTTCGATCCTTCTCCAGCTTTTTCTTACGGCTATTGTTCAGATACTTCTTACTATCCTGAAATATGTAAACATATTAAGGATTGTTCTTTAGTATATCATGAGGCTACTTTTGGAAAAGAATTAGCGAAATTAGCGAAACAAACACAGCACTCTACTACAGATCAAGCGGCATTAATTGCCAAACAAGCTAATGTTGGAGGCTTAATAATAGGTCATTATTCTGCTCGTTATACAGATTTGCAAGTCTTACTAAATGAGTCGAAAGAGATTTTTGAAAACACAATTTTAGCAAAAGACGGAATGAAAATTACCTTACCCTTTCTTCCTCAGCCAAAAGAATAAACTTAGACCTAAGACGACCAATCCTGCAGAAATCATTTCTGCTTGCGTAAGTCCATTGTATAGTTCGTTGTTAATTCGAATTTTCTCAATAGAAAAACGTTCTAGTCCATTAAAAACTAAATACAGTCCGAAAAGCATTCCTGGAGTTTTAAAACTATTTCTAAGCTTCCATATAATGGTAAATAAAAGTATTCCCATTATCGCCTCATATACCGCGGTTGGGTAAACTGGATTAGCTAATTCGTAGCAATACAGACCTAAAGGATCGCTACAATCTGCCATACGTTCTCCGGCACGAATAACATTATTTGGGTAGGTATATGCCCACATCCAATCGGGTAAAAATTGTAAATATTCAGGTTTAGGGTTTAAGTTTACTATTCCCCAGTCTCCATCTCCAGAAGTATGGCAGCCTATACGACCTATTCCGTATGCCAACATTAATGGAGCAGCCATTGCATCGGCTATAATTCCTGTTTTAATTCTGTACTGTTTTACGTATATAATTACTGCTGCTGCACCACAAATTAATCCACCATAAAATGTGAGTCCTCCACCAGATAATAATTGCCCCATAGGATCGGCAATAAAAGTATCCCAGTTTTCGAGCTGATGAAATATTTTAGCACCTACCAATCCTGCACCAGCAGAAATTAATAATAGATTAGCTGTTAGTTCCTGCGGTTTTACCTCAATCTCTTCTTCTACTAATTCGGTAAATGGGTTCGTTTTCTTTATATAAATACCGTAAGCCAATCCTAAAGCCAGACCTATTAAAGCTCCCGTAGTAGAACCCTGAACAGAGAATAAAAATGAAAAAGTATCGTCTATAAAGTAACTGTAATTGTAATATGCAAACAATCCTTTAAAGCCAATAAGTAAGCCAGTAAGAGCGTGTTTAACAAGCTCTTTTGTTTCTGTAGGCTTTCCTTTAATTAACTTCTTTTTAGTAGTAGGAATTAAACCAGCGTCATTTTTTTCGGTTAAGTCTTTAGAAATAAAATAACTTCCTGCTAAAAAGGCTAAAGCAATAAAAAAACCAAAGGTTTTAAAAGGTAGCGGAATAAAAAAACCTGTTAGGTATTCTATTAAATGACTTAGCGTAGGAAACATATTTTTTAATTTAAGATTTCTGCGAGAATGGCTCCATCCTCATCAAAATCGTTCAACTTTACTTTTATAATTTGATTTCTCAATCCTGGATCATACTCAACCTTTACTTTAACGTAGTTTTCCGTAAAGCCTTGTATAAATCCATTTTTATTATCGTGCTCAAAAAGTACAGTTCGCGTACTTCCTCTATTTTTTTCGTAAAAAGCTCTTTTTTTCTTAGCCGATAAAATGCGTAACATTTTACTTCTTTTACTCCGAACGCCTTTGTCTATAACACTTTTCATTACTGCGGCTTCGGTATTGGCTCTTTCAGAATAACTAAATACATGTAAATATGAAATGTCTAACTCGCTTAAAAGGGCATAGGTTTCTTGAAAAAGTTCTTCTGTTTCTCCAGGAAAACCAACAATTACATCAACTCCAATACAGCAATCGGGCATTTTTTCTTTTATACGTTCTACCCGTTCTTTATAAAGTCCCGTTAAATAACGACGTTTCATTTTTTTCAATAATTCATCAGAACCCGATTGTAATGGTATATGAAAATGAGGTACAAATACATTGGAATGAGCAACGAAATCTATCGTTTCGTCTTTTAATAAATTGGGTTCTATAGAAGAAATACGAAGTCTAGAAATCCCTTCTACCTTATCTAAAGCCTGTACTAAATCTAAAAAAGTATTTTCGTGTTTTTTATTTCCGAATTCACCTTTTCCATAGTCTCCTATGTTTACGCCGGTAAGCACAATTTCTTTAATGTCTTTCTCCGAAATATCCTTTGCGTTTTTAAGAACGTTGTTTAAGCTATCGGATCGAGAAATTCCTCTCGCTAATGGAATGGTACAGTAGGTGCATTTATAATCGCAGCCATCTTGAACTTTTAAGAAAGCTCTAGTT
>CESE01140255.1_pt1 | contig 16673 bp, 9 predicted proteins | sample 350271 | NCBI WGS metagenome assembly CESE01 (sample SAMEA2621536, study PRJEB7988) | marine metagenome | isolation source: saline water (ENVO:00002010), including | reverse complement strand
CAGGCTTCCCGACGCCCCCGCGGGTAATCACGGTATTTCACTGTTCTTAGTGCCTAAATTTTTAGTCAATGCGGATGGTAGTTTAGGTCAGCGAAATGATGTTAAGGCAGTGGGTGTTGAACACAAATTAGGTATTCATTGCAGTCCTACCTGCACGATGGCGTTTGGCGATAATGGCGGTGCTGTTGGCTATTTAGTTGGTCCTGAAAACCAAGGGTTAATGTGCATGTTCAGTATGATGAATAATGCTAGATTATCCGTCGGGCATCAAGGTGTATCGGTGGGCGAGCGAGCCTACCAACAGGCCGTTGATTATGCGGCTCAGCGCGTTCAAGGCCGAGTTCAGGGCGTTGACGGCCGAGCTCCGATTATCCACCATGCCGATGTTAAGCGGATGCTTTTACAGATGCGTGCTCAGGTAGAAGCGGGTCGAGCATTATCGATTTATACCATCGCAGAGGAAGATCGCAGTAAACATCATGCAGATCAATCAGTACGTGAATCTAGTGCTCGTGCGGTTGAAATATTAACTCCTTTGGTTAAAGGCTGGTGCACAGAAGTTGCAATGGAGGTTACTTCTCTTGGAGTGCAGGTGCATGGTGGTATGGGCTTTATTGAGGAGACCGGCGCGGCTCAACATATGCGGGACGCGAGAATATTGCCCATTTATGAGGGAACTAATGGTATTCAGGCTCTAGATTTTGTCGGACGAAAGTGTCTGCGCGACGGCGGTGATGGATTACGGGCATTATTGAGTGAGATGAGTGGCACCGCTGAATCTTCTGTAGCTGAGTCAATTCAATTAAAGCGCCTATCGGTAGCACTGCATAATGCTGTTGACCAGTGCCAAGATGCGCTAGCGCATGTGCTCGCCCATCCAGAGAAATCACAGTACTTAGCTTATAATTTTATGATGCTCTTCGGTAATTCAATCTCTTACTGGTTGATGGTAAAACTGGCTATTGCTGCTCAGAGCTATATTGACGCCGGCGATGTCAATCGGTTTTATATCCAAAAGATAGCAACCACCGAGTTTTTTGCAATGCAAGTGCTTAATCGCAACGCCGCATACCTAGGTGGAGTGCTCGGAGGTGTTGAAAGTTTTGATGTGTTTTCTGTTGAAGATTTTTATCGTAGTTAACAAACAAAAAAACCCTCTATAAAAGAGGGTAAACGTCAGGGGGGGTTGTAGGAAGATTGCGAAATCTTTAGGTCTTGTTATGTTCGTCAGAGACTGTTAGTTACTGTTTGTGCGCCAGTGTGCGTATATCGCGATATGTTTGGAAACCCTAAATGTCTAAACTGCCAACCAGTCCACACAATTACTCATTAAATCTAGAATTTGGGTACAACTGATGTGGACCTGATAGCGATAGATATTGGTGTCTAGTTGGCGTTACTCAGGACTAACCCAACCACCATGGCGACACAGATTATAAATAGGATGGTAAAAATAAAGCCGCCAATAATGAAGGCAATAGGACTCCCGTCGGCAAAGTCTTCTTCGCGATTCTTATCACTTTGCACGCCGATTCCAGCCGCTAGAACACTCTTGACGACAGATCTGAGTTTTAGTTTCTTCTTCGGTGGCTTTGTCACTTTACGGGCTCTTTTATTTAATCGTTGAGAATCGGCGTGAGCCATCGTTCAAGCTCGGTCACCGACATGCCCTTACGGTTAGCGAGCGATTCTACTTGATCTGCAGCTATTTTACCCGTATTAAAATACTTGGTGTCGGGGTGTCCAAAGTACCACCCGCTAACAGCTGCCGCAGGGGTCATGGCGAAACTTTCGGTTAGCTCTAGGCCGATATTTTCTGTTACGTTAAGTAGTTTAAACAGCGCAGCTTTCTCTGTGTGGTCAGGGCAGGCAGGGTAGCCCGGAGCAGGGCGAATGCCGCGATACTTTTCTTTAATTAGCGACTCATTGTCTAAAGTTTCCTCAGCGGCGTAGCCCCAGTATTCTGTTCTGACACGATGGTGCAGATGCTCTGCAAAGGCTTCTGCCAAACGGTCCGCGAGGGCCTTGACCATAATCGAATTATAATCATCATGCTGGGATTCGTACTCAGCAGCCAATTCGTCGGCGCCGATACCCGTAGTCACCGCAAAAGCACCCATATAATCGTTTAAACCAGTCTCTTTAGGGGCGATAAAGTCAGCTAATGAGGTCAGCTGTTCACTGGCACCAGGCTTTTGTATCTGCTGCCGAATTTGGTGCAGTGTCGCCAATGTGCCAGATCGATCGCTGTCAGCATAAACCTCGATATCATCGTGGTTAACTGTATTGGAGGGCCACAGGCCAAATACCGCACGGGCGGTAAGACGCTTGTTGTCGACAATATCTTTTAGCAGTGCTTGGGCATCAGCAAACAAATTAGTGGCCGCCTCGCCGACGACGTCGTCATTTAGAATTTTTGGGTATTTTCCGACAAGATCCCAGGTAATAAAGAAAGGGGTCCAGTCGATATAGGGCACTAAGGTTTCTAGTGGGTAGTTATCTAATACTGTCACACCTAATTTATTCGGGATCTCGGGATGGTGGTCACGCCAGTTGATCTGAGGTTTTTGCTTCACCGCATCGCTGTAGGTGAAAAGAGTACCCCTGGGCGTTCTATTAGCCGTGCGCAGTCTTACAGCCTCATAGTCAACCTTTATACCGGCAATAAATGCATCTCTGTGTTCAGTGCTAATAAGCTTGCTAGCGACGCCTACGGCTCTAGACGCATCAGAGACGTAGATGGTCTGATTGTTTTCATAACCCGGTGCAATCTTAACCGCTGTATGTGCCTTGGAGGTGGTGGCGCCGCCAATCATTAGGGGAATATCAAAGCCTTGGCGCTGCATCTCTTTACCCAAAGTTACCATCTCATCTAATGAGGGGGTAATAAGTCCAGACAGACCAATAATATCTACCTTGAGCTCCTTAGCCGTATCCAAAATCTTTTGGGCGGGCACCATTACGCCCAGATCAATTACTTCGTAGTTGTTACATTGCAGCACTACGCCGACAATATTTTTACCTATATCGTGTACGTCGCCTTTAACCGTTGCCATTAGAATCCTGCCATTGGCACTGGCAGCAACATCTTTTTCATCTTCGATATAGGGTTGTAAATGGGCCACAGCTTGTTTCATTACGCGAGCTGATTTCACTACTTGAGGCAGAAACATTTTTCCGGATCCAAACAGGTCACCAACAATATTCATGCCGTCCATTAAGGCGCCCTCAATGACATGTAGCGGCCGATCTGCCTCTAGGCGAGCTTCCTCAGTGTCTTCTTCAATAAAGGCGGTAATACCCTTAACTAGGGCATATTCTAGGCGGCGGTTAACGTTACCTTCGCGCCAGGTTAAATCTTCAGTTTTTGCTTTAGTAGTGCCGTCACCACGATAATTGTTGGCAATGGCGAGTAGATTTTCAGTTCCTTCGGTGTTGCGGAATAAGACCACATCTTCTACTACGTGACGCAACTCTTCCGGCAGGTTGTCATAGACTGCCAGCTGGCCAGCATTAACAATGCCCATGCTCAGACCTTCGCGGATAGCATGGTAGAGAAATACTGAGTGAATAGCCTCGCGCACCGGGTTATTACCGCGAAACGAAAATGAGACATTGGATATACCGCCACTAATCAGAGCGTGGGGAAGGTTCCTTTTAATCCATCCGCTGGCTTCAATAAAATCAAGACCATAACGGTTGTGCTCTTCGATACCGGTTGCCACCGCAAACACATTGGGGTCAAAAATAATGTCTTCAGCGGGAAAACCAATGTCATTTACTAAAATATCGTAGCTACGTTGGCATATTAGTTGGCGCCGCTCAAGATTGTCGGCTTGGCCATTCTCGTCAAAGGCCATCACCACAATGGCTGCACCATGTTTTTTACACAGTTTGGCTTTTTCAACAAACTCTAATTCGCCTTCTTTCAGACTAATACTATTGACTACCGATTTACCTTGAATACACTTTAGACCGGCTTCAATTACCTCCCACTTTGAGGAGTCAACCATAATGGGTACTCGTGAAATATCGGGTTCTGAGGCTATTAGGTTCAAAAATTTAGTCATAGCAGGCAATGATTCAAGCATGCCCTCATCCATGTTCACATCAATAATCTGCGCGCCATTAATGACCTGCTGGCGGGCAACCTCCAAGGCTGCATCATAGTTCTCTTCAAGAATTAGGCGCTTAAATACAGCGGAGCCAGTGACATTGCAACGCTCACCAATATTAACAAATAACGAGTCTGCGCTGATAGTAAAGGGCTCAAGCCCCGATAGGCGACAGGCTGGTTCAATGGTTGGTATCTTGCGGGGGTTCAGATTGGAAACGGCATTGGCAATAACACGGATATGGTCCGGAGTAGTACCGCAGCATCCGCCAACAATATTGAGTAGGCCAGAAGTAGCAAATTCTGCCACTGTTTCAGCCATAGCATCTGGGTCTAGGTCATAGCCACCAAACTCATTGGGTAGTCCAGCATTTGGGTGTGAACTGACCATAGTGTCCGCGATGGTGGAAATTTCAAAAAGATGAGGACGTAATTCTTTGGGGCCCAGGGCACAATTTAAACCAACACTTATGGGTTTAGCGTGACGTACCGAATTCCAGAAGGCCTCCGGAGTTTGCCCAGATAATGTGCGCCCACTGGCGTCAGTAATAGTGCCGCTGATCATAATAGGCAGTTCAAAACCCTGTTTTTCAAATACCACCTGCACGGCAAATAGTGCGGCCTTAGCATTCAACGTATCAAAAATAGTCTCGACCATGATTAAGTCAGAACCACCCTCAATCAAGGCTTCGCAAGACTCGATATAGGCTTCTACAAGCTCATCGAAGGTAACGTTGCGCGCACCTGGGTCATTTACATCAGGGGATAAAGACGCTGTGCGGCTGGTGGGTCCCAAGACGCCGGCGACAAAACGTGGACGCTCAGGCGTAGAAAATTCATCGGCAGCTGTACGAGCCAACTGCGCAGAGACGACATTTATCTCACGCGAAATTTCCTGCATTTCATAGTCAGCTTGAGAAATGGTGGTAGAATTAAAGGTGTTGGTCTCAATAATATCAGCGCCAGCGTCTAAGTAGGCTCTGTGGATATCGCAGATAATATCCGGTTGAGTAAGGCTTAGTAGATCATTGTTACCTTTGATATCACAGTGCCAGTCGGCAAAGCGCTCACTCCGAAAGTGTTCTTCTTCCAGCGTATGTCGTTGAATCATGGTTCCCATGGCGCCGTCTAAAATTAGAATGCGTTGTTGAGCTGCTAGAGTGATCACATCAAGCATAATAGTTGTCTATCCCTTTATTCTGCTGCTTTATCGAAATATTTCGATGGATAGGTATCATACCACCTATTTTTTGTAATGCGACTTGTAATTATTACTTTGGGCTATGTCTAAGCGCATCTATAGCGTAAAATAACCGATAATAATTAAGCTTAATGGAATTAGGATAGAGGTATGTTAAACGTCAACATTACTGAATCAGCCCAAGAATATTTGGCGGGGCTACTTGAGAAGCAAAACTGCGAAGGCATCGGCATTCGTATGTTCGTGTCTGATCCTGGGACCCCCAAGGCTGAGACCTGTATCGCTTATAGTCGTCCCGGTGAACATGATGAAGAGGACCTGGTTGTCGAATATGAAAAATTTAAGGGCTACTATGAACAGCGCAGTATTCCATTTTTAGACGACGCCAAAGTGGACTTTGCTGAAGACAAATTTGGTGGTCAGCTGACTATCCGCGCGCCAAATTCTCGGTTGCCCAACATAAATGACGATAGTCCAGTTGAAGATAAGGTTAATTATTTGCTTTATAACGAAATCAATCCTAGTTTGGCATCTCATGGTGGAGTGGTATCTTTGGCAGAAATGTCTGAAGGTTTTGCTGTGTTGGAGTTTGGAGGAGGCTGTCAGGGCTGTTCGGCGGTTGACTTAACCTTGAAAGAGGGCGTTGAGAAAACGCTGATGGAGAAAATTCCAGAGTTAAAGGGTGTTCGTGACGTCACTGATCATACCGATACAAGTAATGCCTATATGTAATAAATAGTGGGGCGCGAAGGCCACTAAATATAACAAGAGTCGTCTATGCCTAAGGCCATATTTGATCCTGCAGACCATCCACATCGGCGGTTTAATCCGCTGACAGGCCAGTGGGTGATGGTCTCACCACACCGAGCCAAGCGGCCTTGGAGTGGTCAGGCCGAACCGGTGCCGGAGCAACAGCTACCAGCCTATGATGAGAACTGCCTGCTATGCCCAAACAATGAGCGCATATCCGGTGAACTGAATTCAAATTACCCGTCTACCTATGTGTTTCCTAATGATTTTGCTGCACTTAAACCAGATACTCCGGAAGTTCCTGAAGCCAAAAATCGTCTATTTAAGGCCGCTAACGCACGGGGTTTAAGTCGTGTTATCTGTTTTTCACCTGACCACAGTAAAACCCTCCCAGAATTGCCAGTGGTCAATATTCGCGCGCTGGTGGATACCTGGAACGAGCAAATTGAAGAGTTAGGAAAAGATTATCTGTGGGTGCAAGTGTTTGAAAATAAGGGTGAAGCTATGGGTTGTTCACAGCCCCATCCGCATGGTCAGGTATGGGCCAATAGTTTTTTGCCCAATGAAGTTGCTCGTAAAGACCAGCATCTAAAAGCGTATTTTGAGAAAAATGGGTCCAATCTTCTACTGGACTATATTGATGCCGAACTCAAAGATGGGCAGCGCATAGTCGTAGAGACTGAACATTGGCTAGCTGTTGTTCCCTACTGGGCTGCCTGGCCATTTGAGACGATGCTTCTGCCCAAGGCGGTCGCGCGTAGAATGTCCGATCTCAATAGTCAGCAGCTGGATGATCTAGCGATTGCAATAAAAAAAATAACCAGTCGTTACGACAACCTCTTTCAATGCTCTTTTCCTTATTCGATGGGTTGGCACTATGCACCGTTCTTCGACGAGGGTGAGCAGATCGATCACTGGCAACTACATGCATTGTTTTACCCACCCCTGCTAAGGTCAGCTTTTGTGCGCAAATTTATGGTCGGTTATGAAATGCTAGCGGAGAGTCAGCGGGATTTAACTGCTGAACAGGCCGCAGAGAAACTACGCGACGTTAGCGATATTCATTACAAAGAATAAAAAATGTGTGGGCCAGGCTGAAGGTAAAATGACAAACAAGGTAAACCAATCATTGATCGACATGGCTCTAGTTGACCGAGTTCAGAAAACATTTGCGAGTAGCTATGGGCATGCTCCAACGCATCTTGTGCAGGCCCCTGGTCGTGTTAATTTGATCGGGGAACACACAGATTACAATGGTGGTTTTGTCTTGCCATGCGCGATTAATTATCAAACCATAGTCGCTTCGACTGCCCGCAAGGACAACCTAATTCGGATAATCGCCGTCGATTACGGTAATCAAACAGATGAGTTCGACCTAAGCCAAGAAATAGCCTTTCAGCACGATCGCATGTGGCCCAATTATATTCGCGGGGTGGTAGTCTGCTTGCTCAGTCGTGGCTGGTCTTTCGCTGGCGCAGACTTAGTGGTTAGTGGCAATATCCCCCAAGGCGCAGGGCTAAGCTCGTCAGCTGCCCTGGGAGTGGCTATAGGCCAAACCTTCAAAGAGCTTTATAATTTAGCCATTAATGGCGTCGATATTGCCCTTAACGCGCAGCAGGCAGAGAATGATTTTGTTGGCTGTAATTCTGGCATTATGGACCAGATGATCTCAGTAAAAGGAGAGCAGGGCAGAGCCCTAATGCTCGACTGTCGTAGTCTCGAGGCGCAGTCTGTGGCTATGCCGAATAATACCGCAGTAGTGATTGTAAATAGCAATAAAAAGCGCGGTTTAGTGGACAGCGAATATAACGCCCGACGTTTTCAGTGCGAGCAATCAGCTGCCTTTTTTAAAGTACCAGCGTTACGCGATGTGACTTTAGAAATGTTTGAATCCAAGTCTGCTGAGTTGGATTCTGTATTGGTAAAACGTGTCCGTCATGTAATCACCGAGAACCACAGAACTCAACTGGCAGCCGAATTACTCAGGCAAGGCGACTTGGTGAAAATGGGCCAGTTAATGGCAGAATCACATCATTCTATGCGCTATGACTTTGAGATCACCGTGCCTGAGATTGATACTTTGGTTGAAATCATTCAATCAGCAATTGGAGATCGCGGTGGCGTGCGCATGACCGGTGGTGGTTTTGGCGGTTGTGTAGTCAGTTTAATTCCAGCTGATTTAGTCAGCGCTGTAAAAGACGCCGTGGAAGAAAATTACGAGCAGCAAACGGGACTCGAACCCTCAATTTATGTCTGTAAGGCCAGCGGTGGAGCCGGCCTAATCCAAGGCATGTCAGCATCACCAAGGCTATGACACAGTACCAACTAATGACCGACAAACCCTATAGCGATGGTCTGCCTGCACAGCTGGTTATACTCGAAAATAAACAATGCCTGCGCGTTACCTTAATGGATATAGGAGCGACCTGGCTAAGCTGTATAGTCCCTATCAAAGGCGAGGAAAGAGAGGTACTTTTAGGTGTAAACAGCCTAGCGGACTTTGAAAGCCAGACTGCCTATCTAGGCTCAACCATTGGCCGCTACGCCAATAGAATCAACGGCGGACAATTGAAAATTGGCAGTGAGTCCTATCAACTCGATACCAACGAAAACGGCAACACACTACATGGCGGCAGTCAGGGCTTTGATAAGCGCCGCTGGCAAATTGCCGAGCAGACTCCAACCAGCGTGCTGTTTACCCTAACTTCCATCGACGGTGATCAAGGTTTCCCCGGCACAGTCACTGTTAGTGTTCGGTACAGCCTGACTGACAACAATCGCATCGAAATCAACTATAGCGGTAGCACGGACCGTCCAACCGTACTCAACCTCACCAATCACGCGTATTTTAATTTACTGGGTGCAGAGTCCGGCAATGACTGCCTATCCCACCGTTTAACAATCGCCAGCAAAGCCTATCTACCCACTAATAAGTTCGGCATCCCAAATGCACATCTAACCGACGTTACAGGCAGCCCATTTGATTTTAGAGTCCAAACAATCCTAGGCGACCAGCTTCAACGGTGGAACAAGTCCAATCCCCATGATCAGAAGGTTGGTTTTGATCAATCATATTTACTCAGTAAAGATACCGATCTAGACATCGAGTCAGCTGCAACGGTTGTATCCCCCGACGATTTAATAACTCTACGCGTATTTACCGATAAGCCAGCGTTGCAACTTTACACTGGCATTTGGCTAGAGGGCTCGCCAAACCGCGGTGGAGATCACTATGGTAAAAATGCAGGGCTGGCCCTGGAAACACAGTTTTTACCGGACTCTCCCAATCACCCTGAATGGTTACCCGGCTGCATCCTGAAGCCAGAAGATGAGTATAGCTCTACCACTAGCTATCAATTCGATTATTAACAGGCAATAAAAAACCCCACATAAGCGGGGGTTTTATAACAGCATTAAAGTACTACTTACGTAACATCAACAATCTGCTGTGCAGCAATCAACTTACCTTGTTCAGCTGACTTCTGGAACGACTCAATCTGATCAAAGTTCATGTAGCGATAGATCTCAGAAGCCATGGAGTCAATCTTAGTGGCGTACTCCATATATTCGGCAACGGTGGGCAGGCGACCCAAAATTCCGCCTACGGTAGCAAGCTCTGCAGAGGCCAAATAAACGTTAGCGCCGTCGCCTAACCGGTTGGGGAAGTTCCGAGTTGAAGTTGACAATACAGTGGCTCCGGCGAGGACTCGTGCCTGGTTGCCCATGCATAGTGAGCAGCCTGGCATTTCAGTGCGAGCGCCGACTTTACCGTAAATGTTGTAGTAGCCTTCTTCCATTAGTGTATGGGCATCCATCCGCGTTGGCGGGCATATCCAGAATCTAGAATCTACAGATCCGGCTTCATCAAGTAATTTACCTGCAGCGCGAAAGTGCCCGATATTGGTCATACATGAACCAATAAAAATTTCATCTACATTATCGCCTGCAACTTCTGATAACAACTTGGCATCGTCTGGATCGTTCGGACAACAGACGATTGGTTCTTTAATGTCGGCCAGATCAATCTCGATGATGGTGGCATACTCTGCGTCCGCATCAGCTTCCATCAATGTGGGGTTGGCCAGCCATTCTTCCATTTTAGTGACGCGACGTTCTAGTGTACGCACATCTCCATAGCCCTCGGCAATCATCCAGCGCAACAAAATGGCATTGGAACGTAGGTACTCGGCAACAGAATCTTGGCTTAGCTTAATGGTGCAGCCTGCGGCTGATCGCTCTGCCGACGCATCGGAAAGTTCAAAGGCCTGCTCTACGGTTAAGCTTTCAATACCTTCACCTTCAATTTCTAGAATACGACCACTGAAGAAGTTCTTTTTACCTTTCTTCTCTACTGTCAACAAACCTTCTTTGATGCCGTAGTAAGGAATGGCATGCACTAAGTCTCGCAAGGTGATACCTGGCTGCATTTTACCTTTAAATCGCACTAGCACTGACTCTGGCATATCCAAAGGCATAACGCCTGTGGCGGCCGCAAAAGCGACTAAGCCCGATCCGCCGGGGAATGAAATTCCCATTGGGAATCTAGTGTGTGAGTCACCACCTGTACCCACGGTATCTGGCAGTAACATGCGGTTAAGCCAGCTGTGAATAATACCGTCACCTGGGCGCAATGAAACGCCGCCGCGATTCATGATGAAGTCGGGTAGGTTATGCTGAGTATCGATATCAACAGGTTTGGGATAAGCCGCCGTATGACAGAAGGACTGCATGACTAAATCTGTAGAGAAGCCAAGGCATGCTAGATCTTTTAGTTCATCTCTAGTCATGGGGCCAGTGGTGTCTTGAGACCCCACAGTTGTCATTTTGGGTTCGCAGTAGGTGCCGGGGCGTATACCGTCGGTACCACAGGCTTTACCTACCATTTTTTGTGCTAGCGTAAAGCCAGCGTCTGATTCGATAGGCGCGGTTGGATGACGAAATGCACTTGAAGGGGCAAGACCCATGTGCTCGCGTGCACGTTGAGTGAGACCGCGACCAATGATTAGATTTATGCGGCCAGCGGCCTGAACCTCATCGAGAATAACGTCTGACTTATGTTCAAATTCAGAAACTACTTCGCCTGCTTCATTAAGAATTTTGCCCTCGTAAGGGAATATTTCAACGACATCACCGTTATTAATCTTATCAACAGGCGCTTCGAATACTAGAGCGCCAGCATCTTCCATAGTATTAAAGAAGATTGGGGCCACATTACTGCCAAAGCAGATACCACCGGAGCGCTTATTGGGTACCCCGGGCATATCGTCGCCGAAGAACCAAAGTACAGAGTTTGTAGCTGACTTGCGAGATGAGCCTGTGCCAACAACATCGCCAATAAAGGCAACAGGCAGTCCGCTACTCTTAAGCTCCTCGATCTGAGCCATGGGCCCAGTAACGCCGTGCTCTTCTGGGTGCATGCCATCGCGGGTCATTTTAAACATCGCGCGAGAATGGAGAGGGATATCGGGCCGTGACCAAGCATCCTGTGCAGGGGAGAGATCGTCGGTGTTAATCTCACCTGTGCATTTAAAGATTACCACTTTGATACTTTTCGGAACGGCATCGTTAGAGGTGAACCATTCGGCATCAGCCCAAGACTGTATGACAGCTGTGGCATCTGGGTTACCGGAATCGGCTTTTTCAGCCACATCATGGAACGCATCGAACACTAAAAGTGTGCTTTTTAGCTCTTCAGCCGCTTGGTTTGAGAGCTCTGCATCATCCAGCAGACTCACTAAGGTAGCGACGTTGTAGCCGCCGTGCATATTGCCTAGCAGTGTAACTGCAGCAGAGCGGTCAATTAGTGGAGAGCTTGCTTCGCCGTTAACGATGGCGTTTAAAAATCCGGCTTTAACATAGGCTGCTTCATCAACCCCAGGCGGCACGCGGTTAGCTATAAGGTCTACTAGAAAGTCTTCTTCACCTTGTGGCGGATTTTTCAATAGCTCAACCAGTCCAGCGGTCCATTCAGGATCGAGAGGCTTGGGTGGAATTCCTTTTAATTGACGTTCTTCGACGTGAGCGCGATATGCTTCAAGCACTGATAGCCTCTCCTTTAACCAAATAATCATTATAATTTTAAAGCCACAGGTGCGGGCTTTAAGCGGTGCCTATTATACTGTTTTTTATTCTTTAATTATAGGGTGACGGCCACTCTCAGGTTTGATTAAGTGGTTGCCTCACAGTTCGATAAAAGCCGTTAAAGTCAGCTATAATCACCAGTTCTTTAGTTTTGAGTTGCAATATCTGGCTTTACTGAGTCTATACAGCGTGTTTATAGTGGCTATTAGGCTAGGGCTGGATTCGATCAGTGATTTACACGTACCTATGTAGAGGTTTTCATATAAACAGGCTTCTAAACTATCGTCCCTAACCAACCAAGATACCGATAATGAAAACACCGCTCGAAGAAATCCAAGACTTTTTACCCTGTCAAACACCTGATAAATGGTTGGAAAATGCCCTAGACAATCCGGTCTTGATGTTGATCGATCATGCTAATTGCGAAAAGAAAGCTGCTAGTACGGCGCTTAATCTGATCTACAGATACGTTGATGACTTTGAATTAATGAACAAAATGTCGAAACTAGCGCGTGAGGAAATGCGGCATTTTGAGCAGGTGATCGCTATTATGAAGCGGCGCAATATCGCCTATCAGCATGTGTCGGCCTCTCGCTATGCTTCAGGTTTAAGGGCCATGGCTCGCACTGATGATCCAGGAAGGTTAGTCGATGTGTTGATTATAGGCGCCTTTATTGAGGCACGTTCTTGCGAGCGCTTTGCACGACTCGCTCCCTGTTTGGATTCTGAGTTAGAGCAGTTTTATACGTCTTTGCTTAAGTCGGAAGGACGGCATTATCAAGATTATCTTGCTCTCGCTAAAAAAGCGGCCAAGGGCGAGGCACTTGATGAACGGATTATTATGTTTGCTCAGATCGAGCGGCAACTTATTGAGGAGCCTGATGCTGAATTTAGGTTTCATTCTGGCCCAATATATTAGCCGCATCATCACTATTTAAACCGCCAATTTGTTCCTACAAATCTCTCCCACTGCTTTTAAATATAGGCTAGTATACGGCCGATATAGGTCTTAATGGGAATCAGCCCACGAATTTAGTAGAGGCATAGAAAGCAATGATTACTCTTTCCAAGAAGCAGTCCAGCGTTGTAATGATCTTCCTTTTATGTTGCTTTATCTTAGCGCCAGCATTTTCCTCGGGATTAGCCGAAGAGGAAACTGAGAGTGACTGGGACGTAAAGCAACCTCAGGGTGAGATGAAAACAATTTTGATTGATACTACTGAAAGTACTTGGTCAAATCTTAGTGTCAGCGGGGATGGGCTGACTCTGGCTTTTGATATGCTGGGCGACATTTACACTATCCCTATTGCCGGTGGTGAGGCCACACCCCTGGTGCAGGGTTTCGATTGGAATATGCAGCCCTCTTATAGTCCTGATGGTAAAAGTATCGCTTTCATCAGTGACCGAGATGGAGCCTCTAATCTATGGACAATGGATGCCAGCGGGAGTAATCCGCGCCAGATTAGCACAGAGACAACGGCTCTTATCCACACGCCTAGCTGGAGTCCTGATGGTGACTATATTGCAGTGACCAAAGGTTTTATGTCGTCGCGTTCTATTCCCGCTGGTGAGATTTGGATGTATCACCGGTCTGGGGGCGATGGAGTAATGGTGACCAGTAGAGCTCATGGACCACATACTCAAAAAAACATGACTGACCCTGCTTTTTCACCTGATGGTAAATACCTCTATTACACGGATGATGTTACCCAAGGCCGAATCTGGGAATATGGGAAAAACTCAACCACTGAGCTATTTAATATAATGCGCCATGACCTTGAGACTGGTGAATCATCCAGTTATATCGGCGGTGCTGGGGGTGCAATTGTTCCTACGCCCTCGCCAGATGGCAAAAGTATGGCTTATCTTAAACGGGAGGACACCAAAACAGTCCTTTATCTCAAAGACCTTAAGTCTGGGATTGATCGCAGATTATCTACAGACATGGAGCGAGATCATCAGGAAACATTTGGTTCTGAGGGTAATTTTGCTTATTTCGACTGGACTCCAGACGGTCAGCACCTGATCTACTGGACTAGAGGTAAGTTCCACAAACTGAATGTTGAGAATTTAGATGTTTCTGTTATTCCAATGCACATTAAAACCGAGAAGCAGGTGCAGCAGTCGGTACGTTATGCTGTAGATGTTGCGCCAGACACCTTTGAGGTGAAAATGATCCGCTGGGCCAGCATGTCGCCCACAGGCGACTCTGTTGTTTATCAAGCGCTGGGTAAATTATATCTTCGTGATATGAAGAGCGGCAGGGTCAAACGGTTGACCAGACAGAACGATCATGACGAGTTTTATCCGAGTTTTTCCCGTGACGGAAAATCCATAGCCTATACCACATGGAATGATAAAGACCTTGGCGCGATTAGAGTGGTCAGTGCCCGGGGTGGTCAAGGATTAACTATCACCACTGAGCCGGGCATCTATGTGGAACCTAAGTTTTCACCTCAGGGAGATAAGATTGTCTTTCGCCGTTTGACAGGCGGTTATTTACTGACCCCTGAGTGGTCAATGGAGCCTGGCATTTATATCGCTGACCGTAAAGCCAAGACGATGAATAAGATTATAGAAGATGGCTTTAATGCACACTTTGCAGATGAGGAAGATCGTGTATATTTCACCGACTATGCACCCGACAGCAAGTACACAGAGCTTGAGCTATATAGTGTTGATTTACAGGGTAACGATGAGCGCAAGTTATTGAAGGGCGACAAGGTTACTGAATATCAGTTATCGCCCGATGGGAAATGGATCGCCTATACGCATCAAAATAATGCCTTTGTAGCCCCATTTCTCAGTACTGGGGCACAGCAAGAGTTGGGTGCCGAAACTAGTGGCCTGCCGGTGGCTCAGGTATCCAAGCGCGCCGGTGAATATCTGAATTGGTCTGAAGATAGTAGCCAACTTAGCTGGTCTCATGGTGCGATTGTTTACAGTCGTGAGCTCAATCAGGCCTTTAACTTTCTCGCAGGTGCGCCTGATGAGTTACCTGATCCGGTAACTGACGGTTTAGATTTGGGGTTTACCCAAGACTCGGATAAGCCCAGCTCGACAATCGCATTAGTGGGCGGCCAGGTGGTTACTATGCGTGATGCGGACAATATTCAGGAAGTTATCGATAACGGTGTGGTCCTGGTTCAAGGCAATCGCATTGTAGCGGTGGGTGCGATAGGTGAGGTCGTTATTCCGACCGATGCGCAGCAAATCAATGTTAGCGGCAAAACTTTAACACCTGGCTTAATTGACGGTCATGCCCATGGTTCTCAGGCGAACGAGGAGATTATCCCACAGCAAAATTGGAAGAATCTTTCTAGTTTGGCCTTTGGGGTCACTACTATCCATGACCCCTCTAACGACAGCTCTGAGATATTTGCGGCGTCGGAAATGCAGCGTAGCGGAAAGATTCTGGGGCCCAGAATATTCTCCACCGGAACGATTGTATATGGTGCTAACTCGCCCAGCGCGTATGCTCGAATTGATAGTTATGAAGATGCATTCTTCCATTTACAGCGGCTCAAAGATATGGGCGCTGTTTCGGTCAAAAGTTACAATCAGCCGCGCCGAGAGCAACGGCAGCAAGTACTTAAGGCAGCCCGTGATCTGGAGTTAATGGTAGTGCCAGAGGGCGGCGGTAAGCTATACCAAAATATGAGTATGATCGCTGATGGTCATACCACGCTAGAGCACTCATTAAATATTGCTTCAGGGTACAGCGATCTCACTCAGTTCTGGAGCCAAACGGAGATGGCTTACAATCCTACACTGGTGGTTGCCTATGGTGGACTGGAGGGAGAAAAGTACTGGTATGACCGCACTAATGTTTGGGAGAACCCGCGCTTAATGCGCTATGTCCCGCGTTATATTGTTGAGCCACGCGCGATTCGTCGGCCCACTGCACCAGATGACCACTATAACCACATAAAAGTAGCCTCTTACGCGAAAAAATTGCGAGATGCGGGTGTGCGCGTATTGATTGGGGCCCATGGCCAGCGAGAGGGGTTGGCCGCTCACTGGGAAATGTGGATGCTTAATCAGGGTGGATTTACCCCTTGGGAAGCGCTGCGTGCAGCAACCCATGACCCGAGTATTGCCCTTGGTATGAGTGATGATCTGGGCTCTATTGAAGCGGGCAAACTAGCGGATATAGTGATCATGGATGACGGGGTGTTAAATGATATCCGTCGCAGTGAAATGATCACACAGACCATGATTAATGGACGCTTGTACAACGTTGCTGATATGTCAGAGCTAGGAAGCGGGAAATCTAAAATAGATCCTCTGTTTTTCGAGCGCTTGAATATTAACGCTATGCCTGCGGCAACAGCCAAAGCCATTGCGCAGAAGTCATTAAGGCATCATTGGGTGCACTAGAATATCGAGAGGATAGAGTACTAAACCTAGTGGGCATTAAAAAAGCAGCTTTCGCTGCCTTTTTTAATGGTTACAAAGGGTAAGTATTGCCGTGTTCTATCGCTCGTCCATCGGCGTATAGTCGCGCACATCTGAGCCGGTGTAGAG